>Ga0209906_100057_pt1 | contig 206646 bp, 181 predicted proteins | sample FECB24metaG_FD_188303 | JGI IMG/M metagenome (GOLD analysis project Ga0209906, IMG submission 188303) | Cyanobacterial communities from the Joint Genome Institute, California, USA from Joint Genome Institute, California, USA - FECB-24 metaG... ...
CCCACCCTAACCCTCCCCTTATTAAGGGGAGGGAATAGGATTTCTAATTTCCCCCCTTGATAAGGGGGGATTAAGGGGGGTAATTCCGAGATCCCAAGGGAAATAAGACTTGTGTATACACCGTAGCTTATTAAGGGGAGGGAACAGGATTTCTAATTTCCCCCCTTGATAAGGGGGGATTAAGGGGGGTAATTCCGAAATCTCAAGGGAAATCCGACTTGTGTGTACACTGTAGGCTTGCAAGGAGTGGAGACAAAGTGTAGCTTTGGCTATTTGGGGTTAGCGCGGTTATTGTGGGTATTTAATTGGACATGATATAAGCCGATACAATCGAATTGTAAGTCGATACAATCGAATTGTAAGTCGATACAATCGAATTGTAAGCCAACGCAATCGAATTGTAAGCCGATGCAATCGAATTGTAAGCCAACGCAATTGAGTTGCAGACCGATGCATTGATAATGCAAGTCAACGCAATCGAATTGTAAGCCGATGCAATCGAATTGTAAGCCAACGCAATTGAGTTGCAGACCGATGCATTAATAATGCAAGTCGATACAATTCTCTAAATTAAAGCTACAAATCATCTTCCCCTGCTACCCCTGCTCCCCTCCCCATTCATTTCCCATAATCAAACCACCAGGGGTCGCTAGCAAAGTTGGTTTTAATTAAAATAGCTTTTTTTCGCATAAATCGTTTCAGCGCCGCCGCACCCATGCGTGACCCTCCCAAACCGGAGAATTTGAAAGCGTTTTTCTCTCCCTCGTGCATGATGGCGGTGAGTGCAGCATCGTTGATACTGATAGCACCTGCATCTATATGCTGGGCAATTGCTAATGCTTCTGCTTCTGGCTCGGCAAAAACCGCTGCACTCAGTCCATAAATTGAGTCGTTTGCTAAATACACCGCTTCTTCAACTCTGGAAAAAGGCATAACTGGCATAATTGGGCCAAATGTCTCTTCGGTCATCACTTTCATGGAATGGTCAACTTGGGTGATAACTGTCGGACGACACCACCAACCTCCACCTAAGTCTTCAATTTCACCACCGCAGTGAATTACTGCTCCCTTTTCGACTGCATCTAAAAGATGGTCACTAATAATTGCTGCTTGTCTTTCGGCAATGATGGGGCCAATTTCTCCAGTTTCAACGGTGGGGTATGCTAGCTGAAGCTTACTGGCTTTAGCTACTAGTTGATAAACAAACTTTTCAAATATAGATTCAGCAACGTAAATTCGCTCAATTGAGAGGCATGACTGTCCGCTGTTGACGACTGAACCCCATAAAATTGCTGAGGTAGCTAATTCTAAGTTGGCTGTTCTTAAAACGATCGCAGGGTCTTTTCCTCCTAATTCCAAAAAAGCTGGAATAAACCGTTTAGCAGCAGCCTCTGCCACTTTTCGTCCCGTTGCTACACTCCCTGTAAAGCATACCAAATCTACACATTCAATCAGAGCAGATCCGGTTTCACCCGCTCCTTCAACAAAAACTAAGACGTCGCGCAATTTGGGAACAGCATTGAGTGCTGTCATCAGCGGTGCTACGAAGCGGGGAGCAATTTCACTCGGTTTGACAATGACTGCACAACCTGCCAGCAATGCCGGAATGGTATCAATCGTCGATAGCAAGAGCGGAAAATTCCACGGACTGATTACCCCAACTAGAGGGTAAGGAACTGAAGTTTGTTGCAATGCAATAAATGGAATGGCTGTATTTCTTGCAGATTCTTGCAGTAAATCTGGTGCTAAACTACACCAGCGGTCGATGCTAGCGAGGAAGGAGTCTATTTCCAATACTGAGACTGCTAATCTTCCGGTATCATTTACCAGAGCTTCTGTCAAGCGATCGCGCCCTGACAATATGGCTTGCTTCCACTGCTGCAAGGCTTCAATTCTACCTTCTATACCTATCTGCTGCCAGCGAATTTGTGCTCTTCGCGTCCGGTTACATTGCTGTACTAGCAGTTTGGGAGGCGAGGGTATAATCACATAATCGAATTTGCCAGTTCGGGGGTTACGGACTTCTATTGGTTTTGTCATTTGTCACTTGTCATTTGTTATTACTTCCAATGTCCAATGGTCTATACCCCAAGTTTTTGTCAAATTACCCCCAGTTTGGCTAAGTGTTCGATGGTTGCTTGCTGGGTTTGGATGAAGTGTTTGCGGTCTACTTCTCCTTCCAGCATAGTATTAGCTGGATAGAAGTGTGACTGATGATAACTTTGTGCGTATAGCTCGAAGCGCTGACGTGAAAGTAAATTATTTAACCCTGGTCGGCGGCGATCGCGGCGTAATGCTGCTAGGTCAATCTCTGCAAAAGCTGCCATACTTTCGCCTGCACCTGTCTCCGTTAAGACTATTCCTCGATGGTCGATAATTTTAGAGCCACCATCCGCAGAAGCTATGGGGATAGCAATATTAGCTATGCCTGCTGTATTTGCTGAAACTACGTATGCCATATTTTCTACAGCACGAGTAATTTTTGCCGCGTCTTTGGGCGTGAGATTTTTGTTATACACTTCTGAGGTGGAGTGCAGAAAAATTTCCGCCCCACGCATTGCTAAACATCGCGCCACTTCTGGATACAAAATTTCTTCTGATGCCAAAGCTGCTAAATTACCAATTTCAGTTTTAGCAACGGGGAAAACTCCCTCTAAACCATAGCAATCGAGATATTTATCCCAGACATCATGCGGTGTCGGAGCAAACAAAGAATTTAGTCGCCGATACCGCAAGACAACTGAGCCAGAGGGGTCAATCACAAAGCAGGTTTGGAAGTACAACCCTACAAAGTTTGGATCGAGTTCGTAAGCATTACCAGCTAAGAATATCTGATGTTTTTGGGCAATTTTACCAAGTGCCTCATACTCAGCACCATCCATCTCCAGACAGGCTTTTTCTCCCCACGCTGCTAGAGAATCTCCCATCGGAAAACCTGTGAGCAAGTATTCTGGTAAGACAATTAAACGACAATCAAAACCGATGAAAGCGATACTGGCAGCAATTTGTTGTGCTAGGCGGTTGATAGAATTTTGGATAAGTGCTTGTGCTTGGGTGCGATCGCGTGCTTGATTGACTGCATGACACGTAACTTGGAGTGCCAAAGCACGGAATGAGTCGCTGTTATTTACCATGCTGTGTCCCGATTTCCCTATTACTAATTCATAGGATACGATTTCCACCCCACAGCGATCGCGTGATTTTATCTGTCAATTCTGCTCCAAGCAACCGTACAGAGTTTTCGTTACCAGGATCGCGTTCGGCGATCGCACGGCGTACAATTAAGTCGCGTTCAAATAAAGCAGCACGCTCTGATTCTGGTACAGGTTCAGCTTCATCTACCCAGATCAACCAGCGATCCATCATCTCGTGAGCAACATTACTCAAAAGAGATATGATCTCGTTTGAAGTTGGGCACGTAAAACACAAACAGGTAGGCGATCCCACCTGACGGATATAAGGACTTTTGCTATTAAAAGCTTGAAAACGGGAATCTGCTAAGAAATTTAGATAAGTTTGGTTAGCAGGTTCGTAGTAGCGATCCAAATATTGTAGGTCATAAAACAAATCAGTCCGAGGAATATAATCCATGTATAAAAGCATTTGCTCACCCCCTCCCAACTCAAAGACGAGATGAGGAACATGGTTTTCTGAACTGAGCCAAATAACTAGGCGTACATAGGTAAAATCCACCTGAGCACGTCGTGCACATTGATACACTAGCCAATCTATTTCACGACCAGAGAAGGTATTCAGCGTACCCTGAACTTCTCCTGTGGGGTCAGAAAAATTCTGTAACTCTTGTATAGCAGGGTTCGGAACTATCTCAAAACGAGCTTCTACCTTGTTTCGCAGTTCATTTATAATGCCCCGCAACTGCTCAAACACACCTAGATTGCCTACATCCGGTTGCTGCTTAGTCATTGTTTGCGTCTAGCCTCCAACTCAACACTGTTAATATTTACCTATAACTATGACGGCTATGAAAAAAAAATTAAAGTGGAGCCAAAAGAGATTACTAAAATGAAGTTAGGACTTACGCAAAATTAGGAAAAAACAAACCGCCAAGACGCCTTCGCGAAGCGTCTCGAAGAGAAGAATTCGTAGAGTGTGCGTAAGTCCTAAAATCAAAACTAACTTTAAATCTTTCGGCGTTGCTAAATTTGGATATGAAATGCAAAAATCAAATATTCTAAACTCTTACTCTCTGCGACTTTGCGCCTTTGCGTGAGACAAATTCATATTCTTAATCAGCAACGCCAAATTTTTCTATTACTCGCGATCGCAACCAAAACATAACTCTGTCTTAATTCATGTCAGAAAACAACCCAAAAGAATCTCCAATAGCGTCGCCGTTGAAAGTTGCCATCATCGGTGCTGGACTTGGCGGTTTGACAGTTGCGTTAGCACTGCGAAAAAAAGGTATTGAGGCGCAAGTTTACGAAAAAGCACGGGAATTGCGACCAGTAGGCGCTGGTCTGAGTCTGTTTCCCAACGGCTTGAATAGTCTCCAGACCATCAATATAGATATGGTCGAGTCGCTCAAACGCGCAGGTAGCCAAACCCGCATGGTGAACCTGAAGAAAAGCACTGGAGAGATCATAATGCAAAGCCCAGTCAACCTGCTGGAGAAATACGGACAGCCGATGTTGAATATCCGGTGGTCGCGCTTGCAGGAAATACTCGCTGCTGCATTACCACCAGAAGCCATCCACCTCAATTCTCGGTGCATAAGCTTTAAGCAAAATGACGAAGCTGTAGAAATTGACTTTGAATATGGCAAGAAAGTCCAGACAGACCTACTAATCGGGGCTGATGGGGTAAACTCCATAGTCAGACAGATGCTCATAAAAGACGGTTCGCCTCGCTATGCTGGTCGCTTATCTTGGCGTAGCGTTGTACAGTATAAACACGACCTCCTGTCTGATGACGAAGTAACGCTGACTACATCACCTAATGGTAAAGTCTTCACACTAATCGACGTAGGAGACGGGTACATATTTTGGAGCGCTGGAGCACTATCCGCAGACGGTTTGCTGGCTCAAAGTGCCACAGAGGTAAAGTCTCGCGTTTTAGAGGAATTCGCCGAATGGGCGGAACCCGTGCGGGAAATTGTGGAAGCGACGGACGCCGAAGATATTCTGGAACGACAGATATATGACAGACCGCCTTTAGATAGTTGGAGTCAAGGTAGAGTAACGCTTTTAGGCGATGCAGCCCATGCGATGACGCCATCTCTCGGACAGGGAGCAAATACAGCTTTTGAAGATGCATGGGAGTTGTCGGAGCAGCTTGTATCTGCACCTGATATCGCAACAGCCCTTGCTAGGTACGAAAAGAGTCGAATACACCGCACCCAAGTAATCCAAGCTCGCAGTGCATTACAGAGCGATCGCTCTTATGAGGTTGACAGCGAGTCTTTTCTACAAAATGTGTTTACTCTGGCACAAGTGAAGCAATCTGAGTTTGATGAGTGGCTTTATACATATAAGCCCAGATTCCTAGATACGTTTACCTAAATCTGCGATCGCATAAGCATGATTTGGGCATTTTGCACCTACCCAATAGACATAGGAGGTAGAAATTTAATTTTTTGTAGGTTGGGTTGAGGAACGAAACCCAACGTTTGCGCGCTTGTTGGGTTTCGCTCCGCTTAACCCAACCTACAGTTAGTATTTCCAACCCTTATTAATGGTGAGATGCACTAAGCATGATTTGGGCATTTTGCACCCACCCAATAGACATAGGAGCATACCAAAAACCCTGTGGAGACGCGAAATTTCGCGTCTCTACGACCAATTTTTTCAGGACATAGCCCAGTTGTATCTCTGATTCGCTAGGCTATTTATATCCTGGTTCCTCTAAAGCATACTATGGATTTTGAAGGCAAAGCCTCCGCCCCAACTTCTACAGACAACGTTGAATTTGCTCAACCAACTACCACTCGTAAGCCACTGGAATTACTGCGAGATACTGAGGTTTTGCTACGCCGACCAGCAGTAGCAACACTGATGCCAATTTTGCCACCAAAGCTGAGTAATAGATTCCAAGCTGCCTCATCTTTAGCAGATGACTCCTTAACGGAACTGGCAAAAATTGACTTAGACAATATTAGCGATTTTGAACTGCGGCCTGCAAGAATTCTTGTTGGCTTAAGTTTTGTTGGTGTTGGAGCGCTAATGATACTGGTGTTGCTACTTTACTTGAACACGTTGCATCCAGAACTCAATACAGTTGAGCAAATTCGGCAATACTGGTATCAATATGTTTGGTTTGTCTGCTTGGGTGTTACGGGAATGTTTATCTTAGGTCGTGAGGCTATGCGTCCTATTCCCAAGCGAACAAAGTTACGCAAGCGGTAAATCTATATGGGTGACTGCTGTCTTGGATATTGAGCAATAAAGATCATATCCATGTAAGATTTTAATGTAAGGAATATGACTGGGTGTAAACACAATATTGGAGCTATAGGATTCCTATTTGATTTTTGTTGGCGTAGCCTGCGCTTGCGCTTACAAAACTCAGTACACCTTTATTCCTTCTTCCCTATTCCCCATTCCCTATTCCCCATTCCCCATTCCCTATCTCTACGAGTGATTCAGCAATCAAATCGGATTACTATATATTACATGAATCATGATGCTTTCATTGTTCCACCTGGTTCAAAGATTTCTTTGCAAAAAAACTATGACCCCGCCTATAAAACTCAGTTTCATGAAAAAACTGATGCTGCAATCAAATTACAGGCAGATGTTGTAAGATTAGCCAATTATCAAAATATTCTCTATGCTCAAAATTCCTACGCTTTACTAATTATCTTTCAAGCAATGGATGCTGCTGGTAAAGACAGCACAATTAAACATGTGATGTCTGGCGTGAATCCACAAGGATGCCAGGTGTTTAGTTTTAAGCAACCCAGTGCAGAAGAATTAGACCATGACTATCTGTGGCGCTCAGTAAAAGCTCTGCCAGAACGAGGTCGAATTGGAATATTCAACCGCTCATACTATGAAGAAGTACTAGTGGCCCGTGTCCATCCAGAAATTCTCAGAAAGCAACAATTGCCTGAAATATCTAAGGGAAATCAGATATGGAAGCAGCGCTTTGAAGAAATTAACAACTTTGAAAAATATTTAGTGAATAATGGTGTGATTATTCTGAAGTTTTTTCTCAATGTTTCTAAATCAGAGCAGAAAAAACGCTTCTTAGATCGGATTGAATCGCCTGAAAAAAATTGGAAGTTTTCAGCTAGCGATGTCCGAGAACGAGCTTTTTGGAATGATTATATGGATGCTTATGAAGAAGCTTTTAATAATACTAGTAGTAAATGGGCACCGTGGTATATTATCCCTGCCGATCGCAAATGGTTTACACGCTTAGTAGTTGCTGATATCATCTGCACAAAATTACAAGAATTAGATCTAAAATATCCTATTATCCTTGAAGAACACAAACAGGAACTTTTGCAGGCAAAACATATCTTAGATCAGGAAAATTAACTCTTTTGCTCAATATGCAAATACTGAAATCGCTCAAATATGAGTGTATAATCTATATAGTTAAAAAAGAAGAACTTTAAATTTATCAAAGCTATTTGTAACTAGCTAGGTGGAATTAAATAGAAGACCCCCTGTAGTCCCCCTTACCAAGGGGGACGGCGACAGCCGGGGGTTCTATCTTCGGTTTAATTAAGCCCACTTACTTAACTAATAAGTTAGGCTGAGAATCACAGCTGAAGAATCATGACAAAAATGGCAGAGGATGCCAAAAATTATCCACCAAACTTTGCTAATGCTGCCTTCGATATAGTGGCTCTGGCAGCTTCGGCAGGAGGGTTGGCTGCTATAGCCAAAGTGTTATCGAATCTGCCCGCAGATTTTACAGCTGCGATCGCCGTAGTGCAACACCTTGATCCTCGGCACCGCTCGCTGATGGCAGAAATTCTGAGTCGGCGCACGGTTCTGAGAGTGAAGCAGGCAGAACAAGGAGACAGCCTCACCCCAGGAATAGTTTATATTGCTCCACCTAATCGTCACCTACTAGTTAACTGCGACGGCACTCTATCCTTAACTCAGTCGGAATTGGTAAATTTTTTGCGTCCCTGTGCTGACTTATTATTTGAATCGGTTGCAGCCAGTTACAAAGACAGAGCGATCGCTATTGTACTAAGTGGAACTGGTAGTGACGGGGCGATGGGTGTAGAAGCAATCCACAAAATGGGCGGTACGGTTATCGCCCAAGACGAAAAAACCGCCGAATTTTCCGGGATGCCCTCCGCAGCAATTCAAACTGGCAAAGTAGATTTCATTCTCCCTTTAAATGAAATCTCCAGCACCTTAGTGGCTCTGGTAATGGGTAACATTTGAAGGGGATTGGGGACTGGGGACTGGAGTTTTTATGCTTGTTCACAGGTATCAAAGACTCATTAATGGAGTTCTGAGCCTCATTAATGGAGTTCCAAGCCCCATTAATGGAGTTCCAAGCCTCATTAACGGAGTTCCAAGCCTCATTAATGGAGTTCGTAGCCCCATTAATGGAGTTCCAAGCCTCATTAATGGAGTTCCAAGCCTCATTAATGGAGTTCCAAGCCTCATTAACGGAGTTCCAAGCCTCATTAATGGAGTTCCAAGCCTCATTAATGGAGTTCCAAGCCTCATTAACGGAGTTCGTAGCCCCATTAATGGAGTTCCAAGCCTCATTAACGAGTATCAAAAACTCATTGTTGCATTCTAAAATATATCTCCTCTGTTCCTCTGCCCTTCTGCTCCCCTGTCCCCCTGTCCCTCTACCCTATGACTTCTCCAGAAACAGATCCCGACTTTGAAAATCTACTGATTTATCTCAGACAAAACCGGAGCTTTGATTTTACAGGCTATAAGCGCTCAACTTTGATGCGTCGGGTACACAAGCGGATGCAGGCACTGAGCATTGAGAGCTTTGGAGATTACCAAGATTTCCTAGAGGTTTACCCAGAAGAATTTAATTATCTTTTCAACACCATCTTAATTAACGTCACCGCTTTTTTTCGGGATTCCTCAACTTGGGAATACCTGGCAGAGCATGTGTTGCCCAATATAATTAGGGGCAAACAAAATTCTGAGCAAATTCGCATCTGGAGCGCTGGCTGTGCTTCTGGGGAAGAGGCTTATACGTTGGCAATAATGATGGTTGAAATTTTGGGAGCCGAGGAATTTCGCCACCGAGTGAAAATTTACGCCACAGATGTAGATGAAGATGCTCTCAACCAGGCTCGCCAAGCTACATATTCAGCTAAAGATGTCCAGGAGATACCAGATGAGCTGCGGCAGAAATATTTTGAAATAGTAAGCAACCGCTATGTTTTTCGTCAAGACCTGCGTCGCTCAGTGATTTTTGGTCGCCATGACCTGCTTCAGGATGCCCCAATTTCCCGCTTAGATCTGCTGGTATCTCGTAACGCATTGATGTACTTTAATTCTGAGGCTCAAGGGCGAATTCTGGCTCGGTTTCATTTTGCACTTAATGATGGGGGCTATCTGTTTTTGGGTAAAGCAGAGATGCTGTTAATGCATTCAAGTCTATTCACTCCAGTAGATTTGAAAAACCGGATATTTACTAAAGTATCGTCAACGAATATACGCGATCGCCTCCTAATTATGGCAAATTCACCAGATGCCGAATCTAGTAATCGTTTGTCTCGACAACTCCGCCTGCGAGACATGGGTTTTGATACAGTACCAATCGCTCAAGTAGTTATTGACATTAATGGTACTCTCGTGATGGTGAACGAGCAGGCACGGACTTTGTTTGCTCTCTCACCCAAAGATTTAACGCGTCCTTTCCAGGATCTAGAACTTTCTTATCGACCGCTGGAATTGCGATCGCTAATTGAACGGGCTTATACCGAACGTCGCCCCATCAATCTGACAAATGTGGAGCGCTATTTGTCTAATAACGAAACGCAGTATCTAGATGTGCGGGTTACGCCTTTGCAAGACACCGACAACAGTTTTTTAGGTGTCAGTATTGCTTTTCATGATGTCACCCGTTATATTCAACTCCAAGACGCGCTGCAACGCTCTAGACAAGATTTAGAAACGACGAACGAAGAACTGCAATCTACTAATGAAGAATTAGAAACCACGAACGAAGAACTTCAGTCTACTAATGAAGAATTGGAGACTACAAATGAAGAACTTCAGTCTACCAATGAAGAATTGGAGACGATGAATGAAGAACTCCAATCTACCAATGAAGAATTACAGACAATTAATAACGAACTCTCACAGCGCACAGCAGAACTCAACCGCACAAATACTTTCCTCATCTCCATTCTGAGAAGTCTCCAAACCGGAATAGTGGTGATTGACAGTAGCTTTAATATCTTAATTTGGAATTATATGGTAGAGGATTTATGGGGCTTAAGGACTGATGAAGTCTTAGGAAAGTCTATCTTAAGCTTAGATATTGGCTTACCCGTCGAGCAATTGCGATCGCCACTTCACGATTCCCTATCCAGAAAAAAGCAGTTTCAAGAAATGCTCTTTGATGCTACTAATCGTCGAGGTAGACAAATAAAATGTTACCTGGCAATAACTCCCCTACTTGGGCTTGAGATAGAGGGGGCAATTTTGATGATGGTAGATATAGATAAAGTTAACAGTATGATTTCCATACAAGAAATCGAGGAACGACGGCAACAGCAGCAATAAAAGCAACGATAGGAGAAGACTGCAAATGACTAGGGAAAATTTGGAACAAGCGATTGCTGGGGCCCATCGACGACTAGACAACCTCTTAGAGCGTGCCAGTCAAGCAGAGCCACAATCGCTAGAGCAAAATTCTCCTATAGAGCTTTTGCAAGAAGCGATCGCCGAAATCTCTATTTCTCTAGAAGAGTTACGAGTGTCCGCAGAAGAACTACAACAACAAAATAACGAATTAATAGATACCCGCCGTTTAGTAGAAGCAGAACGCCAACGTTACCACGATCTATTCAATTTTGCCCCCGATGGTTACTTAGTTACTGATGTTGCTGGCATCATCCAAGAAGCCAACTACGCTATGGCACAGTTATTAAATGTGCAACAGTCTTACCTAATTGGTAAACCACTTTCCGTCTTTGTGTATCAATTAGAATGGCAAAAATTTCGTCAGATGATAATGCGATTACGGCAGCAGGGGCAAATTCGCACAGAAGAGTTACGCATTTTCCACAAAAAAAGAAGTGTAGATTTTCCCGCAGAATTAAATGCGATCGCTGTAAAGGATAGTCAGGGTCAGGTAGGGAGCTTGCACTGGTTGCTTAGGGACATTAGCGATCGTTACCGCACACAACAGAAAATCTACGAACAAGCCGCCCTGCTAGACATCACAACAGACGCAATCATCGTACAAGATTTGCACAACCAAATTTTATTCTGGAACAAAGGCGCAGAAAATTTATATGGCTGGCAAGTGGAGGAGGCTTTAGGAAAGAATTCCTGGAAACTTTTGCCTAACGAAACTTCACCTCAACTCACAGCGGTACTGAAAACCGTTGTTGAGTGTGGTTCATGGCAAGGTGAATTGCGTAAACTGACAAAAGATGATCAAGAACTTATCATTGCCAGCCGCTGGACATTGATGCATGATGCTGCGGGCTTGCCTAAATCGATTTTGATTGTTGACACTGACATCACCGAGAAAAAACAACTCGAAACCCAGTCACTTCGTGCCCAACGTTTAGAGAGCCTAGGCACTCTCGCCAGCGGTATCGCTCACGATCTCAACAATATTCTGACTCCGATGATGACAATCGCGCAACTGCTGCCCCTAAAACATCGCCAGCTTGATGAAAGTTCACAGCAGATGTTGAAGCTGTTAGAAACTAATGCCAAACGCGGAGCTGATTTGGTGCAGCAAATTTTGTCGTTTACCTGCGGTTGTGAAGGTAAACGCACAATTGTGCAAGTATCGCAGCTAGTAGAAGACATAGAGCAGATAGTCAAACAAACATTCCCCAAATCCATCGACATTAACACAGATATCCCACCAGACTTGGGGATTGTTCTAGGAGATAGCATCCAAATACATCAGGTTTTGATGAACCTAGTAGTCAATGCTCGTGATGCAATGCCGAATGGGGGTCACCTGTGTATTTCTGCCACCAAGCTATTCATTGATGAAAACTCAGTCAGGAAGCACGTAGGAGCAACAGTTAGTTCCTACATTAAGATTACAGTCACCGATACTGGAGTTGGCATTCACCCAAAAATCGTTGATAGAATTTTTGATCCCTTTTTCACTACCAAAGAAGTAGGCAAGGGTACGGGATTGGGTTTGTCCACGGTAATAGGCATTATCAACAGCCACGGCGGTTTTATCGAAGTATCCAGTGATGTGGGAATTGGTAGCAAATTTCAGGTATATCTACCAAACAACGAAGACACCACTTATCAACTAATAGACGAAACAGAACTGCTAACAGGACAGGGAGAACTGATTTTAGTTGTCGATGATGAAGCGGCGATTACTCAAATAACCAAAACTACGCTGGAAATCCACAACTATAGGGTATTGACTGCCCAAAATGGGATTGAGGCACTGGCGCTTTACTCCCAGCACAAGAATGAAATTAGGCTAGTGCTGATAGATATGATGATGCCATCAATGGCTGGGGGAACAGCCATCCGCACCTTGCGAATTATGAACCCGCAAGTACAAATTATTGCTATCAGTGGATTAGCTACAGATGAGGTCTTAGCACAAGCTACGGGTACTGGCATCCAAGGATTTTTGCCCAAACCCTTTAGTGCTAATGGATTATTGAACTTTGTCCGCGGGGTACTCACAGCCAATTCTTAAAATTAAGTATTGTACGAAGATGTTAAATAATGTGAGGATTTAGGTGCGATCGCATTAATTCCTATTCTCTTAAACTAAACCATATTCCAAATACGCTTGGGATCAGATAATTTGCACGCCAATAACCTTGGTCTGAGACGTTGCATTGCAACGTCTCTACACGCTGTATGAACCGTATTCTATGTATTTTAAAATTGCTGTAAGCATCCTCCAGCTAACTTTTGAGGGGACTAATATCAAGTCCAGATAATTAGTTATGATTCCCACAGTCATTGCACCTCACCCCCAACCCCTCCCCGCTTGCGGGGCTACGGTGTACACACAAGTCGAATTACCCCCCTTAATCCCCCAATGGATTGGGGGGAAACCGGAAAATCTAGTTCCCTCCCCTTTGCAAGGGGAGGGTTAGGGTGGGGTAATTCGATAACTTGTGTGTACACCGTAGGCTTACGGCTAGGGGAGACAAAGCGTAGCTTTGGCTCTTTGGGGTTCTTAGGGTTTAATAAGTAATCAAGCAGACATGATATAAAATACTTGCTCAAAAGCTTCAATTAAGCGGTCAACTTCCTCAAGCGTATTGTAATGTACCATACTCACCCGCACGACTCCACCTTGCGAAGCTAACCCCAAGTATTCAATTAGCCGTCTAGCATAAAAGTCTCCGTAGCGAATCGCAATATTATGTTGGTCGATTTTGATTGGGATGGTCGAGCTATCAATTCCAGCTACTACAAAAGAGATAGTAGGAACACGAGATTTGCGGTTAGCCTTCGATTGACCAATCACTTGCACATTAGACTTGCTGTTGAGGTAGTCTAGTAAGCGATCGCCAATTTTCTCTTCATGCATACTAATTAAATCAAATACCTGCACCATTTGATTTCTCAAATCAGGTTTAGTTTGATTGCCATAGTGTATTTGTGCTAATTCACTCAAATAATCACATAAACCTAACATGCCATAACTTAATTCAAAATTGACATTACCTAGTTGAAATTTATAAGGAATATCTGTCTGAGCAATAAAATAATGGTTAAGACCAGGCATTTTTAATAAATGCTCTTCTTTGCCATAAAGTAAAGCATGATGTGGGCCATAAACTTTATAAAAACTCAAAGCATAGAAATCTACATCTAAATCTTGAACATCAACTAATCTGTGTGGTGCATAAGCAACACCATCTACACAAATCATTGCCCCACGTTCATGTACAAATTCAGCAATTTCTTTGATAGGATTAATAGTTCCCAAAACATTAGACGCGTGAGTTAATGCTACTAATTTTGTGCGTTGACTCATTAACGGTTCTAAATCTTCTAAATGCAATTCCAAAGTATCTGGGCGAATTTGCCAGACTTTAATCTTCATTCCTTGTTTTTCTAGAGCGACCCAAGCCCCAATATTGGCTTCATGGTCACAATTAGTCACAATAATTTCATCTCCAGGTGTGAAGGTTTGACTCAAACACATGGAGAGAACTTTCAACATCATTGTAGTAGATGGCCCCATGACCACTTCTTTAGGAGACTTAGCGTTAATAAAAGTAGCCATTCCCCTTGTTGCTACTGCTAAACGTTCTCCCGCCAGTTGGGAAATCGCATAAGAAGCTCCTAACTGGACATCAGATGTCAAGAGAAATTCACTAATCCTATCTACGACTTTCTTTAAGGTCTGTGAGCCACCAGCATTATCAAAAAAAGTCCATTTATCAGCTAATGCGGGAAAATATTGGCGAACTTTATCAAGATTCAAGGTCAAAATAGAAGCCCTCAAGCGAATATAGGAAGATGTGACGAATAACAGGTGGTAAAGGACGAAGTAGGAATGAAACATTTTTCATTCTTAATCCTTCTTCATGCATTCTTTCCCTTAGCGTACCTTTTGGCAAGCCACCTTGAGAGCATTTACTTCTTTTTTTATTTAGAACTTGTTGCGCTAGCCTTCCTACTTTGTAAAAATCTCTCTAGGGAGGGTGTACTTTAGGGTTGAAAAAGTATTTTACTGAAATATTCAGTTTGCAGCAAGCATCTATGTTTTGATTCTTTACAATTTACTCCAAGTTTTTTGATAAGTTAAAGGTAGAGCCAAAGAAGCTATTGTCTTGACTCTTAATACCTTGATCAAAAGTGAGGTAAGAGCTATGGATATTGCAGTTCAATACGACATTGAGGTTATCAAGGAAGAAGCACGTCAACTTGCTAAAAAGGGACTTGTTAACCGTCAACAGCCAATTTATGCGCTTTGTAAATACATTCCTGTTAATGACTGGGTATATTTTGAGCTTGAATTAGAAAAAAACGAATTTTTGCTCAGAGATAGGATTATTGACCTCCTAGATCACGAATCCTGGGAAGATGATTGAAGCTGTACATAGAATCTAAAATACGTTAGCAGCATCCTCAAGAAAATCAAAATTAGAAATTAAAATTTCAATATTAATAACCCTCGAATTAATTTGAGGGTTTTAAAAAAGAGCTTTTAAGAGTAAGCAGTAAATATTGATGGGTATTTTAGTTTATTGAGTGTCTTTGTGCTAAATTTAGCAGGATTTTACCCAGATATAAGCCTTATTACTGCTTCAGTCTTAGCGAGAATCTCGCCCTTTTGGATGTAAGTTTCAGAAAATTATTTACCTGTGTGAGAAAATACCTACTCAGTGGACTACAGCCTCGCACTCTCTGTTAGTTTTTGGGTGCATCTCAATGAATACGCCGACACCCTAAAGGGTGCGGCTACACGGACAAAGCCTTCTTTTAGCAGGCTTTAAGAATTTCAGCCCGCGGAGGCTGGCTTTGTTTGTGTAGCCGAGGCAGTGCGTTGCGGTGAATCAGCGCTCTTGGTAGGGTTTCCCGACAGCCAGGCGACTGTGTTCGCCCTTGGCGTGCCGGAGGCATCACCCGTTGGCGCAGCCTCTCGTAGAGAAGGGCTTCCCGCAGGGTGCGGAGGCTGACTCCGTTGGCGCAGCCTCTCTGAAAGAGATTCAGAACTTCTCACTCGGGGAGACGCCTGCCTTTTTGTTGCCCAAAGGGCTGTAGGGCGAACGGGAGGTTCCGGCAGTTGTAGCACCTGGCGTTTGAGCAACGCAAAACCCAACACCCTTATCGATGTTGGGTTTCCTTACGTCAACCCAACCTACATTTTTTTTGCAACATTTTAGGCTTGCCACGCCAGTAGGGTGTGTTAGGCGCATATTTCCAGATGATTCGTCACAAAAATTTCATCAAAGCGCCTAACGCACCGTTTTACATGGCGGTGCGTTAGGCTAAAGCCGTAACACACCCTAACTTTTAATTTACTTTATAAATAGTCTTTAAGCATTTAAGCATATTGCTTTCTCCAAATGCTTGAATGCTTCCTCATATCGGTAGATTTAGCAAGCAAACGGCAATTTGCTTTCTCAAAATGCTTGAATGCTTTCTCATTTCAGTAAATCGCGCATTCATTTTGGTATATTCCGTCAGTAAAATGACAGATTGCTTTCTTAATTCGCCTGTTTACTTTCTTATTTGAGTAATTCGCGCATTCATAACAACAATCGCTGTTTAGCAAAAGCCATTAGAGATTTGCCAGAATTTTCTCAGGTTGAGCAATACGGAATAATCAGTGTTCAAATATAAAACTTGCATTAATCAAGAGTGCTAAGTCCTGAGTAAGGAGTTAGAACTTCTCTCCCTTGCCCCCTGCTCCCCCTGCTCCCCCTGCCCAGACCGCAGTGGTATTACTGTGATGCTTACTGATACTCATCTTATATCCCCTACAGGGGGAAAATAATGTCTCATCTTCAAGCAATCAATTTCACAGATGTCACTCCAACAGCATTATCTATACCAGCTAAACAGGATAATTTCTTGAGATAACAGCTCATCTATTGCTGATTTGACAATAGAATTAGTTTGATCACTACAAAATTTTATTCCCTTTACATCCGATGCACTAATTTACTTGGGTCATAAACCTTGCACGCAGCTTTGCAATATTGATACGGCAGATTTATCAATAAATTTGATTAATACTCTCTCACGGCGTGATAAGGACTGTTATTCTACAGTATTCTCACGATAGCTTTCACAATATCGTTTTGATGTCAATAACATAACTAGAATTGACGAATTAACTATGCGATTCAAAGATCAGCTTATTGATTTGCCTACTTTATATCATGTTATTGATCGTTCTCCACTGACTATTAGCCCTGATAGATCTGTAGTCGAAGCCATTACGTTGATGAGTCAGGGACGAAGTAGCAATTATGCGCTGAATAGCTTCAATTTTTCAAGCGAATCAAGGCTCTGGAGTCAGCAATTAACTAGCTGTGTCTTGGTCGTAGAGGGATCACAGTTATTAGGAATATTAACTGAAGAAGATGTAGTAAAAATTACTTTTTCTCATAAAAATTTATCCAAAGTCAAAATTGCTGAAGTGATGAGGCAGCAAGTTGTTACCTTCACACAATCAGACTCTCAAGATATTTTCACAGCTTTGTCGTTATTGCGTCAGCATCGAATTCGCCATCTGCCGATTTTGGACGATGGAAAGCAATTAGTAGGAATCGTTAGTGAAACTACCTTGCTGAATGCGTTTGACCTTGTGAAAATGGTTGGGGTCATTGAAGGGTTACAGCAATATTTACAAGAACCGATAAATGAATTAAGGCACGCCAATCAGCAAATAGAAGAAATACGCTGTCGAACTTACGATTATTTAAAACAATTGGGTGAGGAACAATCTGCCCAAGTCATGCAAGTTAATGAGGAACTTCAGGAAACCCTCGAAGAACTCAAGGTGGTGGAAGAGGAACTGCGCCAACAAAACGAAGAACTGTCTGCTACGCGCGAGAAAGTAGAATCGGAGCGCCGACGTTACCAGGATTTGTTTGAGTTTGCACCAGATGGTTACTTGATAACTGATGCAGCGGGGATCATCAAAGAGGCTAACCATGCAGCAGCAAACTTGCTCTGTGTGCGCCAAAGATATTTGATAAACAAACCATTAATTCTCTTTGTTGCTCAGCAAGACCACCAGACTTTTATCGCCCAACTAAATAGTTTTCAACAGGTACAGGACTGGGAAATTTATCTACAGCCACGGCTAGGTACACCTTTTCCGGCAAGTATCAGGTTAGTTGCGATGTACGACTCACTCGGTCAGCGAGTTGGCTGGCGCTGGTTGCTCTGCAACATCAGCGCCCGCAAGCAGGCGGAGGAAGCGCTGCACCAAGCCACTGAAGAGTTAGAAAGACGTGTGGCTGAACGCACGGCTGAACTTGTCGTGTCCAATGGGTTGTTGCAACAGGAAATCACTGAGCGTCAACGCGCTGAGGAAGCATTGCAGCAAAGTGAGAAACTCTATCGCCAGCTAGTTGAAAACCAAACCGATATGGTTGTCCGCATAGATTTGCAGGGACGGATTACCTTTGCCAATACAGCAACGTGTCAGACACTTGGCTGGCAATTAGATGAGTTGCGCGGTGAGTTATTGTTTGAGTTTTTATTTCCACATGACTTGCCTGAGATGATGGCAAATATGGCAGATTTGGCATCTCCACCCCATTGCTTAACCACTGGTGAACAACGCATATTCACAGTTAACGGTATTCGTTGGTTTCAATGGAACCTGGCTGCAATTAAGGATGAAACAGGAGAGGTTTTTGAAGTTCAAGGGGTAGGAAGAGATATCACTGAGCGCAAGCAGATGGAGGAAGCACTGCGAGAAAGCGAGGAGAAATTTCGTCATTTTGCCGAAAACACCCACGCACTCATTTGGTTTGCTAACCCAGAATCTGGGGAAAATCTGTATGTTAATCCTGCTTATGAGAAAATTTGGGGTTGCTCTTGCCAAAGCCTACGCAACCAGCCTGACTCATGGATTAATGGGGTTCATCCAGACGATCGCGATCGCTTGATGGCAAAACTTGAACGACAGATTCATGGTGAGTCCACTAGTGAAGAATATCGCATTGTCCAACCTGATGGATCGGTGCGCTGGATCTGGGATCGCGGCTTTGTCATGCAAAATGAACAAGGGCATGTTTTCTCCTATGGTGGCGTGGCCGAAGATATCACTGAACGCAAGCAGGTAGAAGAGTCACTGCGTGAGAGTGAGGCACGATTGAGTTTAGCTCTGGAAGCTGCCCACATGGGGATATGGGATAGGAACCTGATTACCAACGAGGGTATTTGGTCTGCAAATATGGGGCCACTATATGGTTTGCCAAGCGGCACTTTGTGTCTAAACTATGAAGACTATCTCAATTTAATCCATCCAGAAGACCGCAAATTTGCAGCTGAGGCTTTCGCTCGCGCTCTTGAGGAAGGAAGCGGAACTCTGGAATATCGGGTCGTCTGGCCTGACGGCAGCGTACACTGGTTAAATTGCAGAAGTCAAGTCTACTATAACGAAATCGGTCAACCAATGCGGATGATCGGTATAAATAGGGATATCACAGATCGCAAACAGGCAGAGGAAGCGCTCAGAGAAAGCGAAGAACGCTATCGTTCAGTCGTGACAGCAATGCACGAAGGTATTGTGTTACAGGAGGCTGATGATGGCAGGATAGTCGCTTGTAATACTAGCGCTGAAAGCATTGTCGGGCTGACTGCCGACGAGATTATTGGACGAACCTCTGACGATCCCCGTTGGCAGTCTATTCATGAAGACGGCTCTCCCTTCCCTGGTGAAGATCATCCCACAACGGTCACCTTACGTACAGGTAAACCTTGCTCAAATGTGATTATGGGAATTCACAAGCCCAATGGACAACTAACTTGGATTTCGATTAATTCCCAACCTCTATTTCGAGACAATAACCCAACCCCCTATGCAGTAGTGGTTTCGTTTTCTGATATTAGCGAACGGCAAGCCGCGCTGCGCGAACGCAAACAAGCACAACAGAAAATACACGAACAAGCAGCTCTCCTTGATATCGCCACCGATGCGATTTTGGTTCGAGATTTAAAAAGCCAAATTCTATTCTGGAATCAAGGTGCAGAGCGTATGTATGGTTGGCACTCAATAGAGGCTCTGGAAAAGAATCTTGAAGAGCTTTTATTCAAAGCAACTTCACCGCAATTGGCAGTGGCTCTAAAAAACGTAGTTGAGTGTGGTACGTGGCAGGGTGAGTTAAATAAAGTTACGAAATCCGGTCAGGAAATTATCGTAGAAAGCCGCTGGACACTGATGCGGGATGCTGCCGGAGAACCTAAATCCATCCTCAGCGTTGACACCGACATCACAGAAAAGAAACAACTCCAAGCCCAGTCTTTCCGCAATCAGCGATTGGAAAGCCTTGGTACTCTTGCAGGTGGCATTGCCCACGACTTAAATAATATACTGACACCGATTTTAGGAGCAGCTCAATTAGTACAGGGGAAATTTGCCAAAGGCGAAGAGGGTTGTGGGCAACTGCTGACGATGATCGAACGCAATGCCAAACGCGGGGCAGATTTAGTGAAGCAAGTCTTATCTTTTGCACGAGGATTTAAAGGAGAGCACACAATTCTCCAAGCCAAACACCTGATTTCCGAAATTACCCAGATTGCTCAGCAGACATTTCCTAAATCTATTGAATTTTCCACAGACATACCAGAAGATCTGTGGACTATCTCTGGAGACATTACACAACTACATCAAGTGTTGATGAATCTAGTAGTAAATGCCCGTGATGCTATGCCAGATGGGGGTAATATCAAAATTTCTGCGGAGAATAAGTTCATTGATGATGCCTATGCAAAAATGAATCTTGAGGCCACAGTTGGCCCTTACATTGTGATTACTATTGCAGATACTGGAACTGGAATACCGCCAGAAATATTAGATAAAATTTTTGAGCCATTTTTCACCACAAAAGGTCTGACTACAGGTACGGGGCTTGGTCTTTCAACTGTGCTTGGCATTATTAAAAGCCACGGCGGTTTTGTCAAGGTGTTTAGCCAAGGAGTTGATCAAGGTAGCCAATTTCAGATGTTCTTACCAGCGATGAGAGCAACCCAAGCCTTGAGTACAGACAATGTAGATATGCCTCAAGGACAGGGAGAATTGATTTTAGTTGTGGATGATGAACCTCAAATTCGTGAAATTGCCACAATCATCCTAGAAAATCACAACTACAGGAGTCTCACTGCTAGTAATGGGATCGAGGCGATCGCACTTTATGCCCAGTACAAGCATCAAATCAATACCGTATTCATGGATATGATGATGCCAGAGATGGATGGGATCACCGCCATCCGCACGTTGCAAAAAATGAACCCGCAAGTTCAAATCCTTGCCTGTAGCGGATTAAGCTCAACTGAGTTCTTTAGTCAAGCTGCCGAGCCGAATGTGCAAGCATTTTTATCAAAGCCTTATACCGCGAGAGAATTATTGTTAACTTTACACCAGATACTTAGAGGCTAGAGTTAGGGAGCAAAGGGGCAGGGGGAGACAAGGGAGACAAGGAGGACAAAGGGAATAAATACAGACGCGATTAATCGCGTCTCTGGAATAGCGATCGCTAGACAAATTAGTTCAGATCAGTTACAACAAATAACTGATAAGGGTTATAAATCTGTGCTTAATCTACATTTGCAAAACGAAAAAGGTTTGCTGGTTAATAAAAAGGAGAAGACTAAACTTTTGGAATTGCGCGATATCCATTTTATAAAGCTAAACACTATAGGACTCCTATTTGAATGGGTGTTGGCGTAGCCTGCACTTGCGCTTACAAAACTCAGTACACCTTTATTACTTCTTCCCTATTCCCCATTCCCCATTCCCCATTCCCCATTCCCCATTCCCCATTCCCTATCTCTACAAGTGATTCAGCAATCAAACCGGATTACTATAGTTTGAAACTAATAAAAACCTAAAACGCAAAATAGGTGTTGAGAAATGCCCAAAAATCTCATTAATCTAACGATGCCATTTGTTGTTCGAGAAATTGAAGACATTTTAGAAAAATATCCTCATCCTTCTTATCAAGAAGCTTTTGCAAATCCTGATTTTAAGCAAAATTTAATCGCTTATACTTTGCATAGAATTCCTAATCATTACATAAGAGTTGATGAAAAAGAAAAAGAGTATTTAATAAATTCAACCTGTGTAGAACAAACAGTACACATAAAAGCTATAATTCATCAAGGAATTGAGCATATTTTATCTGGAAAAGTAGAATAAGTGAATCAGCACATTGGAGACGTAGTTGACCCATCTTAATATCCCGTCTAATTAGTTTAGTATTTAAATTTTAAAATAGTGATTATGCTCTAATTAATAGCAATTTCAGAGCAATATTTTAGAAAAAATAATAAATGCCTGTAAAAACGTGAATTGTATTAAACCGACGCCAGTTGCTACAGAGAACCTTCCTTCTCTACGAGAGGCTGCGCCAACGGGTGATGCCTCCGGCACGCCTGCCTTTTTATTGCCCCCTTCGGGCTGTAGGGCGAACACAGTCGCCTGGCTGTCGGGAAACCCTACCAAGAGCGCTGATTCACCGCAACGCACTGGCTCCCCAATAGGAGCAATTTTCCTCTCTTAGTGGCGGCGGCTTTCGACCATCAAAAATTTAGTGATTTTGAATTCCGCGTAGCTGTATTAGTTATGCAGCTTATGAAGTCTATACGAAGATAGTTCTGTAATCTTCTTGTCTGAGTAACTTGGTATATTACCACCCTGGTGACTTCTCTGTTTGTTATCCGAAGCTTCTAAATAATCTAGATTACTAATTTTCCTTGAAGCTTTAGATAAATCTCGGTTATCAGAGCTACTTAGGGAAGAATTGCTGGTTGCTTGAATATTATTTGGTGTAGATACAGTTGAGGGCTGAACTTGATTGTTTTCCTTCATTAAACGACTATAAGTTCGCTGGGGAATAAAGTGGGGTGGATTGTAACCCACGAAGCGTAAAATCAGTACACAAGCCCAGGAATACCGACCATCGACAATAGCTTCGATAACTTGATTCAATTGTTCTGGACTAATGGCTTTATGGAAATTTGCCTGAGAAGAAGTAATTTGGTAGTTCATAATTCACCCTGATATAACTTGCCTAAAGTTGATAAATTCAAACCGCCTTCTCGCAGTTATTGAATTGGATCAATTAGGATGTCTGCAACGCGGCGGTGACTGATGATAATTTCGGCAATAGCTGCCTAAACAGCCGTAAATCTAATAATTTGATGATTAGACCTCTTGCAAAAAAAACGCTATGAAATTCCTAGTAGTTTAGCTTCAGCCGTCAATATTTTGTTGGGTAAATTTGCAAAAAAGTAGTTACCTGATATACAGAATACTATTTATCTATAGTTACTTCAGCCAAATTGGCACATTTTTTTCAAAAAACGCGTAGAGACGCGAAATTTCGAGTCTCTATAGGGTTTTTGGTATGCAACTAACCGTTAAAATTTAATTGACAGACTAGTGGACTGACACAGCTAAAATAGTGCATTAGGTGTAGGTTGGGTTGACGTAAGGAAACCCAACACCCTTATCGATGTTGGGTTTCGCGGACAAAAAGCAATACCTTTCGATTAAGGGTGAAAGGGAGGTAGTTAGGCTGATGCGAAAAGTATTGGAAAAGGCGATGCCTGCGGCGGGCTACGCCTACGCCATCAATAAGTAATTCTTAATTTTTTAGGCAGCCTATTATACAAACTTACGTTCAGTCCCAGATATCAAGCAGGGTGAGCCTCTTCCCCTTTATATGCAACTTGTGATGAAATTTCCTGATGATTTCATCCCACAGCTAGAAGCGAGAGTTTACATATTTTATTTATGTATTAAAGGAGAATTATACCTCACAAAAACCGTCATATCCAAGCAAACTTGTTGAGGAGAGAAGCATCAGGTCGTGACCTAGCTAGATTTCTGGAGTTCGTCATGTATGAACTAGTACAATCTGTCTTCAATAGTGATGAAAAAACTGCTCTGCGTCAGTTGATCCATGCGTTAAGTATCTCAGGTAAGCGCTACTTCCTGAGAAATGAAATTTTGCAAACTTTTGCAAATTACTGTCACCAATCCGAAAAACCTGTCTACTTTTATCACTCTTCCTCTCTTGGCAGACTGATAAACTACACTCATGAGATAATTTTGGAAGAGGAAAATAGCTGGTTTGTTGTCCGACCCAGGATTGCTAGCCCAGAAGTTTGGCGACTGAGTGCTGATTTCAATAAGTTCGATCTGATGACGCCTCAAGCGCTATTAGATGTGAGCGATCGCCTAGTCAACCGCTACCAACCCCACATCCTCGAAATAGATCTCCACCCTTTTTACAAGAGTTCCCCTAGTATTGACGACCCCAGAAATATCGGTCAAGGTTTAGCCTTCCTCAACCGTTACCTGTGTAATCAATTGCTGACTGACCCCCAGTATTGGCTAGACCTTTTGTATCTAGCTTTACATAGGCTAGAGTACAATGGGATTCGCCTGCTACTCAACAATCGCATTCCCTCAGGTATCCATCTAGCTAAACAAACTAAGCAAGCTCTTAAGTTTCTTAGTGAGCAACCCCCAAACGAACCTTACAAGAACTTTCACCTTCGTCTCCAAGCACTCGGCTTTGAACCAGGTTGGGGTAACACTGCTTCACGAGTGCGCGAAACCCTAGAACTCCTTGAGAGACTCATTGATACTCCACAACCTGCCATTTTAGAAGCATTTGTGGCTCGTGTTCCTGCTGTTTTTCGCGTTGTCCTGATTTCTATACACGGCTGGGTTGCTCAAGACGATGTTTTAGGGCGAGATGAAACACTCGGACAAGTCATCTACGTCATCGAACAAGCTCGCAGCTTAGAAAACAAACTGCGTGAAGAAATCAAACTTGCTGGACTCGATGTGCTGGGTATTCAACCCCATGTGATTATTCTCACCCGGCTGATTCCTAACTGCGAAGGTACATTCTGCAACCTACGCTTAGAAAAAGTTCAAGATACGGAAAATGCCTGGATCTTGCGCGTTCCTTTTGGTGAATTCAATCCTGAAGTTACTAACAACTGGATTTCCAAATTTGAGATTTGGCCTTATCTAGAACAATTTGCCCTTGACGCAGAAAGAGAACTGTTAGCTGAATTTAAAGGCCGTCCTAATCTGATTATTGGTAACTACAGCGACGGTAACTTAGTTGCTTTTCTCCTCTCCCGGCGGATGAAAGTTACTCAGTGCAATATTGCTCACTCCCTAGAAAAACCTAAATATTTATTTAGCAATTTATATTGGCAAGATTTAGAGGAACAATACCACTTTTCGGTACAATTCACCGCTGATCTGATCAGCATGAATGCAGCCGACTTCATCATCACCTCGTCCTACCAGGAAATTATCGGGACACCAGAAACCATAGGTCAGTACGAGTCGTATAAGTGGTTTACTATGCCCCATTTGTATCATGTGGTTGATGGGATTGATCTGTTCAGTCCTAAGTTCAATATGGTGCCACCGGGAGTAAATGAAAAAATCTTCTTCCCCTACAGCCAAAAAGAAGACCGAGATCCCAGCCTGAGCCAACAAGTCTACGACCTACTCTTTAACCGCGAAGACCCCCAAATTCGGGGTCATTTAGATAACTCTAACAAGCGACCAATCTTCGCCGTGGCTCCCATCACCTCAATCAAAAACCTGACTGGTTTGGCTGAATGTTTTGGTAAAAGTCAAGTATTGCAAGAGCGTTGTAATCTAATTCTCTTAACTAGTAAGTTGCATCCAGATGAAGCTACAAACCCAGAAGAAGCAGGAGAAATTCAAAAGATCCACGACATAATTAATCGATATGATTTGCACAGTCATATTCGCTGGCTAGGAATGCGCTTTCCTAGCCGTAACCTCGGCGAAGCCTATCGGGTAATTGGCGATCGCAAAGGAATTTATGTTCACTTTGCGCTTTTTGAAGCCTTCGGACGGAGCATTTTGGAAGCTATGATTTCCGGCTTGCCAACTTTCGCCACTCAATTTGGCGGTTCTTTAGAAATTATTGAAAATCAAGAAAATGGATTTAATCTCAACCCTACGGATTTAGAAGGAACAGCAAAGAAAATTTTGGACTTCCTTGACCAATGCGATACTCATCCCGAATATTGGCAAGAAATTTCTGAGTGGATGAGTCAGCGAATTCATAATAGGTATAATTGGCAGCTACATACTAGTCAGTTGCTATTGCTTGCTAAAATTTTTAGCTTCTGGAACTTTGTCGCACCGGAAAATAATGAAGCCAGGGATCGCTATATGGAAGCTTTATTTCATCTTAGCTATAAACCCAGAGTGGAAAAGATTTTAGAACAGCATATGCGTCGCTCTGCTCCGGGATGGGGTGTTGGGTATTAGGTATTGGTTATTAGCAGGAGTTACGCAAAAATTGCTAAAAAGCTTAATTTATTGACGTTCGCGTAGCATGCCGGAGGCATACCGCCAAGACGCCAAGAACGCCAAGAATTCATAGGTGTGCGTAAGTCCCCATTCCCCATTCCCCATTCCCCATTCCCCATTCCCCATCCCCCATTCCCCATCCCCCATTCCCCATTCCCCATTCCCCATTCCCCATTCACAATGGATACCCAAGGTCGTTCTCGCCATTTTATCTATACAGATTGGATATTAATCGAAACCCAGTTTGACCCTAGTCAGTTGCACTCCAAAGAAACCGTCTTTACAATCGGCAATGGATACTTGGGAACAAGGGGCAGCTTTGAGGAAGGGCATACTAATGCATTGCCAGCCACTTTCATCCACGGTGTCTATGATGATGTTCCTGTGGTGTACACAGAACTCGCCAATTGCCCCGACTGGCTACCATTGGTAGTAATTATCAATGGCGATCGCTTCCGCCTCGATCAAGGTGAGATATTGAGATATGATCGCCAGCTTGACGTACGCCAGGGCATTGTCAGCCGTTCTTTGCGTTGGCGCTCTCCCAGTGAGAAGACTATAGACATCCAATTTGAACGCTTTGCTAGTCTGGCTGATCAGCATGTGTTAGGTCAACGCTGTCAGCTAACGCCAGTAGATTTTGATGGGTTAATTGAAGTTCAGGCTAGCATCAACGGCTATCCGGAAAATCAGGGTTTCAATCACTGGGAAGGGCTAGACCAAGGTAAGACTGACCAAGGTTTCTGGTTATATCGTCGCACGCGCAACTCCCGGATTGAAATCGGCATGGCGGCTAGGATAACAATCTCAGGAACTGAGGCGGGGTGGCAATTCAACAGCGCACCCGGCTATCCTACAGCGAGCACAACCTTCCTGGCTACATCACAACAGACTGTGACCATCGAGAAAACTGTCACTGTTTTTACCTCGCGGGAAATTGCTACACCAGTCCCAGCAGCTCAAGAAAAACTCGCGCACCTGCCAGATTACACAATGCTGCTCAATGCCCATAAAGATGCATGGGATCAGGTTTGGCAGCAAAGTGACATCATGATTGAAGGGGATAGCACTGCTGCTTTTGCTGTCCGATACAATCTGTTTCAACTGCTGATTGCTGCGCCACGCCATGATGACAAAGTGAGTATTCCGGCGAAAACCCTTTCTGGGTTTGGCTATCGCGGTCATATCTTTTGGGATACAGAAATTTTTATCCTGCCCTTTTTTACTTATATTCAACCAGATATAGCCCGCAATTTGCTCAGTTACCGCTACCACACTTTACCAGGAGCGCGACGTAAGGCATCCCATGAGGGGTATAAGGGAGCAATGTTTGCTTGGGAAAGTGCTGTAACTGGTGATGAGGTGACACCCCGCTGGGCGCTGCCTAATGACCCTTATGCTGACGATGTGCGGATTTGGTGTCGCGATCGCGAAATTCACATCAGTGCAGATATCGCCTACGCTGTTTGGTATTACTGGCAAGCTACCGGCGATGATCAGTGGATGCGAGATCGTGGCGCAGAAATTATCCTGGATACCGCTATTTTCTGGGAAAGCCGGGTCGAGTTCAACCCTGAGTGCGATCGCTATGAAATTCGTGGGGTAATTGGAGCAGATGAATACCACGAGTTCGTCCACAACAACACCTTCACTAACCGGATGGTGCAATGGCATCTGGAAAAAGCGATCGCAGTTTATAATTGGCTTGAGAAAAACTTTCCTGAGCGCCAGGGCGAACTAAAGCAGAAACTGCAACTCACCTCAGAACAGCGAACGCACTGGCAAGAAATCGCTACCAAAATATTGATTTTTCAAGATGAATCAACAGAACTAATCGAGCAGTTCGAGGGATTTTTCCAACTTGAAGATATCAACTTGGCAGACTATGAAAGTCGCGATCGTTCCATGCAAGCCATCCTGGGCATCGAAGGCGCAAACAAGCGGCAGGTACTCAAGCAGCCAGATGTGTTGATGCTCCTCTATTTGATGAGGCAATCAAAGGATTTTCCCTACAACCAAAAAGCATTGCAAACAAACTGGGACTACTACGCAGCCCGCACTGATATTACCTATGGTTCCTCCCTTGGCCCAGCAATTCACGCCATCTTAGCCTCAGATTTGGCCAAGTCGACGGAGGCTTACGAACGATTTATGCAGGCTGCAATGGTGGATCTCGAAGATAGTCGAGGTAATACTGCTGATGGGATTCACGGGGCTAGTGCTGGCGGCATTTGGCAGGCTGTGATTTTGGGATTCGGTGGTATACAACTGACAGAAGATGGGCCTGTAGCCAACCCCCAACTGCCCCCTAGCTGGACACGCCTCAAGTTTAAACTGCAATGGCGCGGTAAATGGCACGAATTCGACCTGCAACACAATCAAGCCGTCCAGGAAGTAGCTCACGAATTGGAATTTCTCCAACTCTCCTTCTCCCCTAACCCCCCAAAACCAAAATCCCAAATGGAAGCTTCCAACCATCAAACTTCTCCCCACTCCCCCCCGGTCACTGAGCGACTTGTGCCGAGCGAAGTCGAGGTAAGCCGAAGTGCCACCCCCCACAACCCTGACATCCGGGGAGTCATTTTCGATCTGGATGGTGTGCTAACAGATACGGCAGATTTACACTATCTAGCTTGGCAAAAACTGGCAGATGAAGAGGGTATACCTTTTAATCGGCAGGCTAATGAAGCGCTGCGAGGTGTATCCCGTCGTGCTTCTCTCATGCTGATACTCGGTGATAGACCGTATTCGGAAGCACAAATCGAAGAGATGATGGAGCGCAAGAACCGCTACTATATGGAGCTAATCCAAAATATGACGCCCAACCAGTTGTTGCTAGGAGCGCTCGAACTTTTAAATGAACTGCGCCAAGCTGGTATTAAGATAGCTATTGGCTCAGGTAGCAAAAATGCCCGTACAGTTTTAGAGCGACTGGGCATTGCTGATAAAGTAGATGCGATCGCCGACGGTTATAGTGTGGAGCAACCCAAGCCAGCACCAGATTTGTTTCTGTATGCTGCCAAACTGCTAGGAATTGAACCAGCGCAATCTGTAGTCGTAGAAGATGCAGCCGCAGGTGTTGAGGCGGCTAAAGCTGCTGGTATGTGGGCGGTAGGACTCGGCCCGGTTGAACGAGTTGGCATGGCTGATGTTGTCCTACCCAGCCTTGCAGGTGTCAAATGGGCAGATCTCAAAGCCAAATTGAATCGCGTTACTAGACAAAAACAGTCAGGTTAGCTGCTATTTATTTACGTGGTACTGTAATCTGTAACCAACTAAATTCCAAAAGCTAAATACGACCAAGCAAGGAAATCTTAAAGACAAGCATAACTTTAGATATCCATAGGAGCGATCGCGTGAATTTGGAAGATTTAGCTTTACAGATACAGGAAATGCGTCAGCGCGTCGCCCTTTTGCAAAGCCAGAGTGAAAAGCAACAACCACTGGAAGATATTGAACTCGTTCCAGCAGTATTTCATGAACTCCACCTAGCTTTGGAAGAATTGCAAATAGCCAATGAAGACCTGCAACAGCAAAATCAAGAATTGTCCGACGCTCAACAGGCATTGGTAGCACAAAATCAACGCTACCAGGAACTATTTGAAGAAGTACCAGATGCTTATTTAATAACTGATCCCAAAGGGGTAATTCAAGAAGTCAATTCCGCCGCCACTAAACTGTTCAACATCTCAAAGAGTTTTTTGGTGGACGAATTCCTAGAGACTTATGTGGTTGAGAAAGACCAGGTTGCTTTTCGTCTTAAACTAACTGAACTGGGCGAATCTCCTTTTGAAACCAAAGGCGAATCTCCTTTGGAGACGCTGCGCGATCGCTCCCAAACCCTAAAATGGAAAACCCAAGAATGGGAAGTAAGTTTGCAGCCACGTAACAAAACGCCCATTATCGCTGCGGTCAAGGTGGCTGCTATCCGTAATCAACAAAGTAAGTTAATCGGACTGCGCTGGCTATTGCGCGATATTACTACAGACAAGCGAATGGAAGTAAAGCTGCGATGGGCAGAAGAAGCGATGCGGCGAGCGTTTTTGCAAGAAAGAGAACTCAATGAACTCAAATCCCGCTTGCTCACCACCACTTCCGACGAGTTTCGCCCCACTTTGGCTACTATCCTCGCTTCTGCGGAATTACTAGAATATTATCGCCATCAATGGAGCGATCAACGGCAACTTATCCACCTGCATCGCATTCAAAAATCTGTCTTGCACATCACCCAGTTGTTGAATGATGTCTTGGTGCTGAGTCAGGCCGAAACTGGCAAGTTAGACTTTAACCCAACACCCTTGAATTTAGTGGAATTTTGCCGCGATTTGTTAAAAGAACTAAAACAGGGTGATAATTCACAGCACGCGATCGCTTTTAGCAGTGAGCGCCCAGATATACAAGCTAATTTGGATGCTAAACTGCTGCGGCACATCCTCAGTAATTTATGCTTGAATTGTCTGAAATACTCTCCCATCGGTAGCACAGTCAAGTTCTCTGTCACCACTCTCAATAATCAAGCCATATTTCAGATTCAAGACTTTGGTATTGGTATTCCCGCTGCTGACATTGAATACATCTTTGAACCCTTCTATCGCGCCAAAAATGCGGGCAATATCCCCGGAGTAGGATTAGGGATGTCCATCGTCAAGAAAGCTGTAGACTTGCATGGCGGCGAGATTACTGTGGAAAGTTCCCTTGGGGGAGGAACTACCTTTACGGTGACTCTACCATTTTCGGGACATTTGCATATTGGAGCTAGAGAATGAAGGGCAGGGGAGCAGGGGAGGCAGGGGGGTTGAGGTTAATGTGGATAAGTGATGTAGGAGTTACCTTGCGCCACATTTAATCTATTAGCCAACATCGCAGTCTGGCTGCTCTAGAGCGATACTTGGGTGTTAATGAGCAGCAGAAAGAATGTACAAAATCTACAGCTGATACAAAGCCGTCAAAGCCACCGCCAAAGCATCTGCGGCATCATCTGGCTTAGGAATCTCATCCAAATCCAACTCCCGCGCTACCGCATCTTGCACCTCAGACTTATCTGCATTGCCACGTCCCGTTAAGGCTTGTTTAATTTGGGCAGGGGTAAACTCAACATACGGAAGACGACGCTGCCCCAACACCAAAATGAGTACACCCCGTGCCTGTGCAACGACGATAGTATTTGACATACGATAGAAGAATAGTTTCTCGATCGCAACTAAATCCGGTTGCAACTCATCAATCAGAGCGTGCAAATCGTCAAATAAGGTACATAGGCGCTGTCCCATTTCTGCATCTGCCGATGTGCGGATAATGCCGAAATCCAGCATATTTACTGTAGTGTCTTGTATTCTAGTAGGACTTTGTGTGCAAGTAATTGCCCCAAATCCTAAAATCGCTAGTCCCGGATCTAATCCTAAAATTCGTTTTTCCATTAAATTCTCTTTTACCAAACCAGGCTGTGATTTAACTGGCAAGGCTGGCAACTTTGACGACTTGCTCTAAGTTTTATGAAATTGAAAAATATAATAGTTCCACGCTTGGTGTTTAAATCAGGTAGTGTACATTTTCTGTTAATCATTGTTTGTAGCACTGCTCCAAATCAGGTATGTCAATCGGTTTTTTTAGACAAGCCCTCAACGCCCTGCAAAAGCAGTCGCGCTCTCGTACTTCCCATCGTGTTAACCAGTGGTTCAAGTGGTTATCCCCTGGGCTAGCAGTAAAACGCTGGTTGCTAATAAGTCTTGGGGGTGTAATACTAGCGACTTTGGGGTTGGCTATTTGGGTTAAGCTGACCCCAATTTTTTGGATAATTGAGTTGCTTAGGGGTTTTTTGGGAGTAATTACCAACATCTTACCCAACTATATCAGCGGCCCTTTGGTATTGCTTTTCGGCTTTTTGTTGCTGCTTTGGGGGCAAACTCGCACTGTAGGCTCAATTACTAAAGTACTAAGACCAGAAGGTGAAGAGGAACTCATTGATGTTTTGTTGGCGCATCGGCGATTGTACCGAGGCCCGAAAATAGTGGTGATTGGTGGAGGTACAGGACTTTCCACTTTGTTGAGAGGACTAAAAACATACAGTGCCAATATTACTGCTATTGTCACCGTAGCTGATGATGGTGGGTCTTCTGGGCGCTTGCGCCAAGAGTTTGGAGTCCTACCACCAGGAGATATTCGCAATTGTTTAGCAGCCCTAGCAGATGAAGAAAAGTTATTAACAGAATTATTTCAATACCGCTTTCGTGCTGGAGATGGATTAACAGGTCACAGTTTTGGTAATTTGTTTTTAACGGCAATGAGTGATATTACTGGAGATTTGGAACAGGCAGTTGCGGCCAGTTCCAAAGTGCTAGCAGTACGGGGACAAGTATTGCCAGCAACTCTGAGTGATGTTCGTCTCTGGGCAGAATTAGCCGATGGTCGCCGCATTGATGGGGAGTCTAGCATTCCCAAAGCTGGGGGGAAAATTGTCAAAATTGGCTGCATTCCGGCTAATCCGCCAGCGGTACCAGCAGCTATTAAGGCACTTAAAGAAGCTGATTACATCATTATTGGCCCAGGTAGCCTTTATACCAGTCTAATTCCTAATTTACTAGTACCAGAGATTGCCGATGCGATCGCCAAAACAGACGCCCCCCGTATCTATATCTGCAATATCATGACTCAACCTGGAGAAACTGAAGGATACACTGTTGCTGACCACATCAGAGCAATTGATGCGGCTTGCGGGCAAAGACGGCTATTTGATGCTGTGTTAGTACACAAAAAATCTCCTTCTGAGCACTCACTAATCCGCTATGCCCAACAAAATTCCCATCCAGTGTTTCTGGATAGAGAAGCCATATCTCAGTTAGGGCGGCGGATTGTTCCAGCTAATGTCTTGTATGAAGATGAAACGGGTTTCGTACGTCACAATCCGCAGAAACTAGCACGAGTGTTGTTACGGTGGTACGGTGGAGCACATCATGGGAGATGAGTCAAAACTCAACAGTCAAAAGTCAAAAGTCCAAGATTAGTTGACCCTTGAACGCTAGTCGCTCATGGGGGAGACCCCCAAGACTGCGCTAGCTCCCCTTGACCCTTGACTAATTATGAAAATTTTTCTTGCAGATGCAGAAGCGACGCTACGCTTGGGTATTACTCTTGGTGAATCCCTGACCACGGGCAGTGTAATTTTATTAGAAGGTGATTTAGGCGCTGGTAAAACTACCCTAGTTCAAGGCATTGGCAAAGGTTTAGGAATTTCTGAACTCATTGTCAGTCCGACATTCACCCTCATTAATGAGTACACGGAAGGACGCCTTCCTCTTTATCACCTAGATTTATATCGCCTAGAACCACAAGAAGTTGCAGCTTTAAATTTAGAAACCTACTGGGAAGGTATTGAGGTTATACCAGGAATTGTGGCAGTTGAATGGGCAGAACGAATGCCTTACAAACCAGATAGTTATCTCAGCATAAGTTTGACTTATGATCAAGAAGGCACTCGTCAAGCCGAAATTATGCCATTCAATTGTGCCATTAGCGAAATCATCGCCGCTATATAATGTCATTGCCCGTTTATTACTGCATTTTTAGTGTTTTAATCCTAAGTAGTTGGTAATTTGTCACTCGTCAGTTGCCCCAAAAAACAATTGATAAACAACAACTAATTGTTAGTTATCACAACACTATAAATTTTTTGCAAATAGTCGAGGGAGAATTCCACACTCGTTCTATCTACCACTACCACGCTCACCGCAGAAAGTTACTAACATTGTTATCTCAATTATCCAAAAAAGGTTCAATAGCAGACATATTCAGGATTGTCATCTACTAGCTTTCTTGCAAGAATAATCAGTTAAAAACCAGATTTTAATGATGTAGAAATTAAGCTTGTGTAAACTGATGTTGGGTTAATAAGAGCTGCTACAGAAATTAGTCAGTTTGTTTTAACTCGATTTGTTGTCTTTCATTATTTAGAGAACAAATCTAGATTATTGAGCAGTGCAAGCTAATAGAGAAAAGTCAAACAACAATCAAGTTCTGTATAAGTCGTCCAACTTATCCTTATACTCAGTATTCCCAGTTTTAAGTCAATATATATACATTTAAGCTACTGGTTTTAAATTGATCAGATAAATTAATTTAAATAAAATTTAATCCAAGAAACTCTTATATTTATATCTGGAGCTAACACGGTTGCCAAGATAATTTGAGGTAACTATTAACGTATTTATACAGAATAAAAATTGTAAAAATACGATAGTATTTCATGATAATTTACTTAAGTTTGATGTTTGTAAGTAGATGCACTAGTACAGCTTGGCATTAATCCAGCTACCATCTCAATTAACCAGACTTGGAACTTGAGCAAATTATTAAATCAAGTCCGAATAATTAGTTATGATTCCCACAGTCAGTGCATCCCAAAGAGACAAAGCGTAGCTTTGTCTCCCCTCCCCGCTTGCGGCTATCCATTACCCGGATCTTTCTTAACATTTACGAGAGTATTCACTCACGTTTTTATAACCCTGATTCGTTCGTCGTTAATTCTCAATAAAAACCTAATTTTAGCGACAATCATAAGAGCTAATTTGTCAAGTATGCCTTACACCTCAGTGTTTAAGATGCCTACAAAACAAGCGTTTCAAGATTGTAAAGAAAGATGTGACTAATGGATAGCCGCTTGCGGGGAGAGGATTAAGTGGAGCAACTGGCGTATGGGGTTATTCGAGTTTAATAAGCAATCAAGCGGGCATGATATTAAATGAAGAGAAAATCGCTCCACATGATGGATACTGAAACTTTAAAAGATGTGGAAAAGCAGATTTTGCGGGTGAGTTTCTTCGGCGGAATTGGGTTGCCCGATAACGAGTCGTTTCCAAGAACGAGCCGACAGTTTCGCCTTCATAATGTGGCAATTCGGCATGGAAGACTATTAGCCGAAGCCGACGCAATAGAACAAAGATTGTTAATCAGAATTAATATTTACGAGGAGAAAGTTAACGCTTGGCCCCGCACTTCTGTATTTAACTGCCCTTTGTCATAAACAATCTCACCCCCGACAATGGTTGTTACAGCCCATCCTGTAAGGTTCCAGCCTTCAAAAGGACTCCAACGACACTTGGTTAACAATTCTTCGCGCCGGACTGGACGGTAAGTATTTAAATCTACAAGCACTAAATCAGCATCATAACCAGCAGCGATCGCCCCTTTATTAGGAATACCATAAGCCTCAGCCACAGCCTTGGACATCCAGTTAACAACTTGGGCAACAGTACACCGCCCCTCCATCGCCGCAGTTAACATCAAAGCTAGAGAAGTTTCTACCCCAGGCATTCCTGAAGGACTATTGGGATATTCTTGAGCTTTTTCGGCTTCGGTGTGCGGCGCGTGATCTGTGGCGATGAAATCTATCACACCATCGCGCAAAGCTTGCCAGAGAACTTCGTTATCGTGAGGCGATCGCAACGGTGGATTCATCTGTGCTAAGGTGCCAATCTGATCATAAGCACTGGTATTCAACAACAAATGCTGTGGTGTTACCTCTGCTGTTACCCAGCTTGGTTTATCCTGACGCAGTAAGTTTGCTTCTTGGGCCGTTGACATGTGCAGGATATGCAGACGACGTTGGTATTTTTGAGAAAGTTTTAATGCCAGTTGAGTTGCCAGCAGGGCCGCTTGATTATCTTGAATCTGGGAGTGAACTGCTGGATCATGAATACCAGCAAATTCTTGACGGCGCTGGTTGATTCTGGCTTGGTCTTCGGCATGAACAGCAATTAAGCGCGCCCCTTTGGCAAATATCGCCTCCAATACCTCTTCTCCATCAATCAGCAACTGACCATGCATTGACCCCATGAAAATCTTAATTCCCGGTGTCGGCTTTGCCAAAAGCAAATCTGGTAGATTCTCTGCTGTTGCCCCAATAAAAAAGCCATAATTAACCAAGCACTTATTGGAGGCACGTTGTAGCTTGTCGTCTAAAGCCTGCTGCGTAGTTGTCAGAGGACGCGTATTGGGCATTTCCAGAAAAGAAGTAACTCCTCCTTTGGCACAGGCACAACTAGCAGTGAACAAATCTTCCTTGTGTTCTAACCCTGGTTCTCGGAAATGCACCTGCGGATCAATGACTCCTGGCAACAAAGTTAACCCTTGTGCGTCAATCACTGTGGTTGGCCTTGCCTGGGAGATTTCTGGGGCAACTTCGACTATTTGGCGATCGCGCGTCAGCATATCCCCAATCATCAATTCACCATTGGGTAGAATCATGCGAGCGTGGCGAATCAGTAAACTTTTTGGAGATGACATGGCGTTAAAAGCGTTACAACAGAGAGCTATGCCTGACAGAAAACTATCCTTTTAGGTTAAACTTGGTTGCGCTCTAAGTAGTCAATTTTTTGCTGTACGTTAAAAAAAAGTTTATTTTTAATTTATGAATATCTCTGTAAACATGCCTACATGAACAGGAAATCAAAATTCTCCCTCCCGTTAAGATTAACAAATAAAGTCTTCCCAGGCGAGTTAATTACTGGCATCTTTCCCTTACTTAAGTACTTTCATGCAAAATAAAGTGTCTGATAACAACTCTAGCCAACAACCTGACAATTCTTGGATCGCAGAGCTAGGTAGAACAATTATCTTGAGCATCGTTCTAGCCTTGGGAATTCGTACCTTTGTTGCCGAAGCACGCTGGATTCCTTCTGGCTCTATGGAACCAACTCTGCATGGTACGCCAAACCAGTGGGAGGCAGACAAAATAATTGTTGATAAATTGAAGTATAAATTTTCTAATCCAGATCGGGGAGATATTGTAGTATTCTCACCTACAAAAGAGTTGCAAAAGGAACAATACCAGGATGCTTTTATTAAACGCATAATTGCTTTACCTGGAGACAAAGTAGAACTCAGGAATGGCAAAGTCTATATCAACAACAAACCTTTACAGGAAGCAAATTACCTACCTTCCGTACAGCGTACAGTAATTGATGTTTGCACATCAGGACAGCAACCGCCTTTCTTGGCAAAACCCCAGACCATACCACCCGACTCATACTTAGTGCTAGGTGATAACCGTAACAGTAGCTATGATAGCCGTTGCTGGGGTGTCGTTCCTCGTGACAATATTATTGGACGTGCTGTGTTTCGTTTCTGGCCAGCCAATCACATTGGTGGAATCGATAAGTCACCACTGTATCCAAATCAACAATAGTTTAAGTGAAAATTACGCTCCAATAAGTCATAAGCAACATTAATCCGTTTTGAAAAGTTTGCTACGGAGGGAAACCGACGCCAGTCGCTCATGGGGAGCCACTGCGTTGGACGGGTTAAGAGGCTTGTACCCCTACTCAAAAGCCAAGCTAGCAAGAGCGTCTCCCTTAGGAGAAGCAAGTGGTGTGGAAACCACGCCAGATGCTCTACTTGGGGAAACCCCAAGACCGCACTGGCTCCCCAAGACCCTTCTTTACGGGACTGGAGGCGGTAAGCGTACAGCTAACGCATCCGTTGGCGTTCGCGCAGCGTGTCGCAGACAAGCCTCTCGTTGGCGCAGCCTCTCGTAGAGAAGAGAAGGACTCAGCCATGCCCGTTCGCCTTGGTCTCCCCTTGGGAGAAGCGGCTCTACGGGTGATGCCTCCGGATGCGTTAGCTGTACGCCAGTTCCCTACCGTGGGAAACCCGCCTACCCTTCTCCTATCGGAGACCAAGGCGAACGGGAACGGCAAAGCCGAACAGGACTGGACTCACCGCGCTAGCTCCTCCTTACAACTTTTCGCAAAATCTAAAATTCAAAACTGGTATCATGCCGTACCTAGCCAAAATTCTGCTTTATCCGATTAAATCACTAGATGGCTTTGAAGTTGAGAACGCCAAAGTTCTTGCCAGTGGCGCATTACAGTATGATCGCGAGTTTGCCATTTTTGACAAAGTTGGAAGGTTAGTAAATGGCAAGCGCAATGCCAAAATCCATTTACTGCGAGTGTCTTACGCATTTACACTTCTCAATAGAACTATCTCACTGCAATTCCCAGGAAGCGATTCAAAGCAAGTTTTTCATCTGGATGAGGAAAGGCAAGCCCTAGAAGCGTCTTTAAGTGATTTTTTGGGTTTTGGTGTCACATTAGTGCAAAACCCTGTGATGGGCTTTCCTGACGATACAGACTCACCTGGACCAACGGTAATTAGCACAGCAACACTAGCAGAAGTAGCTTCCTGGTTTCCGGGTTTGAGTATTGATGAAATGCGCCGTCGCATACGTGCCAACATTGAGATTGGCGGTGTACCAGCATTTTGGGAAGATCGGTTATTTAGTGAACAAGGCGATGTCGTCTCCTTTCGAGTGGGAGACGTTTGTTTTTTTGGGGTTAATCCATGTCAGCGTTGTGTAGTTCCAACACGCGATTCTTACTTAGGGGAAGCTTACCCTAACTTTCAAAAAATTTTTGTGAAACAGCGACAAGCAACTTTACCAAAGTGGGTAGCCTCATCCCGCTTTAATCACTTTTACAGATTAAGTGTCAATACACGATTATCCACATCAGAAGCTGGGAAAATTTTACAAATCGGCAACGAAGTTGCGTAAAATCTGAGCGCCGGCTTTTGGCGCTCAAAACTTTCCAACAGAAAGGTACTTCCGCAACAAAATTAACCTTTCTTCAAAGGAAAAAGTAAAAAATATTTTGATTTTCTTTGCTTTTGGTGTCTATTTATCTCATGGCAATTTGAAAATTGTTGTAGTTGAACGTAAATTTATGTATATGAGGAGATTGAAATACCAAGACATCAGCAATTAAAAATTTAATTTAGAGCCTGATGCTAATGGTAACCAGTACCTGAGAACGCCATACACATAGCTGATTGGTTAAATTTCAACAAATAGAGTTGGGATTGTGGAGTGTAAATATATTTTGCGGTTCATCTGAGAGAATCTATTGATACATTGCCAGATGAAACTGGGCAAAATAAGGTGTTATAACAAAGTCTGAAGTTGACGATTTAGAGGAGCTTAGCCAGCCAAATAAGTATTTAAAGCCGAAATTTAGTGTTTTATTATACTAAAATTCTAAAAACTCATAGCTTTGGCTATGGTAGTAATTACCCTTATATTGGATGTAGCTGATATTGCAAAAATACTCCAAGTTTAATCTTGGGGAAAAATTAAACAATAATGTTATCGAAACTTCAGCCTGTCAAATCTCTCAATCTTTTATTTGGCAAAGTTTATGCCAAGATGCCCGTAAGATATGTTCTAATTTTGCCCTTAATATTGCAAATTTGCTAGGCGGTGAGACTTGTGGGCTATCTTTCGTTTGATAACGGGCAAAAAGCGCTAATAGAGCTTGCTGCTTATTTAGAAAATGAAATCTGCGATCGCATTAAACAATATTTCGATAGCTACTTGACAACCTCTAAACAAATCAATTTGGATGCTATCACGCTAGATTTGCTAAACCTTTTGTTTACAGCTTTATAAGCAAAGCATGTTGAGATGGAATTCCTAAATAAGGCCCTATCTGATAGTCAGAGTCGGCTGACTCAATTTCTAAAAGCCGTAGCGGTAGGTGTGATGAACGCAGCAAATCAGCGTTACCTCCTGCCAATCTATATGAGCCACGAACTGCGTACTCCACTCAACGCTATCCTCGTCGTCTTCACCCAAGTCATGAGCCGAGACTATTCCTTTAGTACGGAAGCGATGTCTACGATGGTCACTGAGCTTTGTCGAAGTGCGGGCTACGCCTACGCCAGTTGGGAATCTTCGCAACCGCACCTAAGCTTCATAGATATGCAAATGCCAGTTATAAACCGCCATGAAGCCATAAAAGTAATTAAAACTCGAAAAATCAAGCATATGGAATTGACTAGAACAAACGTAGAATGAATTACGAGCGGTTAGGCCCTGATAAAAAAGATATTTTGATCATTGATGATCTGGCGGTCAACTTGCGAGTTTTATCTTCAATCCTGACAAAGGAAGGGTATAACGTTCGCAAAGCATTAAACTGGCAAATGGCATTAATGGCTTGTCAAACAGTATTACCAGATCTAATTTTACTCGACATTATGATGCCAGAAGTCGATGGTTATGAAGTTTGTCAGAGGTTAAAAGCTTGGGAGTTAACTGTAGATATTCCAGTAATTTTTATTAGCGCTTTAGATGATGTTTTTGATAAAATCAAAGCCTTTAAAGTAGGTGGTGTGGACTATATTACTAAACCTTTTGAGTTTGAAGAAGTTTTAGTGCGTGTGCAAAATCAACTGGCGTTGAGAACGGCGCGATTAGAAATATTGAAATTAAATGCTGAATTAGAACAAAGGGTAAAACAGCGTACTGGAGAGCTAGAGAAAGCCTTGCAAATACTCCAGAAAGAAATTAGTTCTCGTCAGGAACTGCAAAAAAAATTGATAGACATAGCACTGCATGATTCACTCACTGGTTTACCAAACCGAGTCTTTTTTATTAGAAGACTGGAAAAAGCTTTAAATCGTGCTCAGAAAAAATCCAATTATCAGTTTGCTGTGTTGTTCTTGGACTGCGATCGCTTCAAAGTTATTAATGATTCTCTCGGACATCTGGTAGGAGATGAATTGCTAATAGCGATCGCCCACCGACTGCAAGCATGTTTGATGTCTGTTGATACTCTAGCACGATTAGGCGGCGACGAATTTGGGATTCTTATAGAAAATCTCACAGATATTAACATGGCAATCCAACTTGCTGAGCGCATTTTGCAACAGCTAGCACTTACTTTTAAACTGTCTAGATATGAAGTATTTATGAATGCCAGTATTGGTATTAGTTGGGGCAACAAGGATTACGAACGTCCAGAGTATTTGCTGCGGGATGCTGACACAGCAATGTATCGTGCTAAGGCTCAAGGAAGAGCCAGATATCATATTTTTGATCCGGTGATGTATCAGGAAGCTATCCAGCTTTTAGAGCTAGAAAATGACCTCCGAAGGGCTGTTGAACGGCAAGAATTTCTCGTTTACTATCAGCCAATAATTTCCCTCACTACAGGTAGAATTTCTGGATTTGAAGCATTGGTTCGCTGGCAACATCCGATACGTGGTCTGGTTTCTCCTGTAGAGTTTATTCCTGTTGCAGAAGAAACAGGTTTGATTAATGTTATTAACACCTGGGTATTGCAGTCAGCTTGCCATCAACTCAGTATTTGGCAACATCACCCAGCGACACCAGAAAACTTAACTATTAGTGTTAATTTGAGTGCAAGGTTGTTTTCTCAACCGGATTTAATAGCCCAAATTGACCAAATTCTTTATGAAACTAAAATAAATCCTGCTAATTTAGAACTGGAAATTACAGAAAGTGTAATCATGGAAAATACTATTGCAATTAAAACAATCCTTCAAAAAATAAAGCAGCGACAAATTAAGTTAATTATGGATGATTTTGGAACAGGCTATTCTTCTTTAAGCTACCTGCATAGCTTCCCTTTGAACGCACTAAAAATTGACAAATCCTTTGTCAAACGTATGCAAGAAAATCAAGAAAATATGGGCTTAGTACCAGCAATGATTGGCATTGCCGACTCAATGGGGATGGCTGCGATCGCTGAAGGCGTCGAAACACAAGAACAATTAGCTCAACTAAGAAGTTTAAACTGTAATTTTGCTCAAGGATATCTATTTTCTAAACCCTTAGAACAACAATTGGTTCTCAAATTACTTGCCGCAGAACCTCAATGGTAATAACCGTTGCTCCCTTTTGCTTTCCTTCACTTGTAGTCGATGCTGTACGTAGCTTGCTTACACATAGCGCTACCTCGAAGGTGAACTGCTTGGCAAAACGTGAAAATTCAAAAAATTAATGTCCAAATTTTTATATCCAACTTAGGTAAAGTCCGTGTGTTATCCACTATACTTACGTAAGAGGATTATCAGGTTCACAAAACCCTAAACAAGCAAATGGCTTTAGGAGCTTGTGAAAATTTTACACTAGATTTAATTTTGCTAAATATTAATATACTAAACATGAGCAGATATAAATAGTAAATACTTACGATAAATAGCTCAAAAAGCTTTTCAGCTATATTCTATAGTAAGCATTTATTGTACTCAATATTTACAAATATATCTTTTGTCCCAAAATGGATTTAAATCAAATTAACCAACATAAAGGAAATATTTTGGTGGTGGATGATACGCCAGATAATTTGCGTCTTTTGTCGACGATGTTGTCTGCACAAGGTTTTGACGTTCGGAAAGCCTTAAACGGTAAGTTGGCACTGACTGCCTGTCAAATGGTTTTACCAGATGTCATTTTGTTGGATATCAATATGCCAGGGATGGATGGCTATCAAGTTTGTCAACAACTTAAATCAGATGATAAAACTTGCGAAATACCAGTAATCTTTATTAGCGCATTGGATGATGTTTTAGATAAAGTAAAAGCTTTTGATGTCGGTGGTGTAGATTATATTACAAAACCTTTTTATGGCGCAGAGGTGGTGTTGCGAATTGAAAATCAGATTAATTTACGTTCGCTCCAAATTAAACTGCAAGAAAAAAATCTTTTACTGCAACAGGCTCTTGATAACTTGAAAGCCGTTCAAGTCCAACAGATTCAGAATGAAAAGATGGTGGCGCTGGGGCAGTTAGTAGCTGGAATTGCTCATGAAGTTAATAATCCTATTAGTTTTATTTATGGCAATCTCCAATATGCTGGTCAATATGTCCAAGACTTAGTAAATCTGATTGAGGTATATCAACAAGAATATCCAAAACCTACACCAAAAATTCAGCAAATAGTCAAGGATGTAGACCTTGATTTTATGATTAATGACCTGCAAAACCTGATAGGTGCTATGTATAGAGGCGCTGATCGTATTCGGGAAATCGTACTAACGCTACAAAATTTCTCAAGGCATGATGAAGCCGAAATGAAGCAGGTAAATATTCATCAAGGCATCGATAGTACTCTGGTAATGTTGCAGCATCGACTCAGGGAAACAGCAGACCGTCCCACTATTGTTGTAATAAAAGATTATGGCAATTTACCTCTAATAAACTGTTATGCTAGTGAACTAAACCAGGTATTTATGCATCTATTAAATAACGCCATAGATGCAATAGATAGGTTAGCAGTCAGCGGTCAGTGGTCAGTAGTTAATGGAAAAAAAACTGACAACCAACAACTGGCAACTAACAATCCCCAAATTCGGATTTACACAGAGGTTAAAGAGTCTAATATTGTCAGGATTGCGATCGCTGATAATGGCTCTGGTATAAATGAATCGTTGCGATCGCGTTTATTTGATCCATTTTTTACCACAAAACCTGTGGGCAAAGGCAGTGGTCTAGGATTGTCTATTAGCCATCAGATTGTTGTGCAAAAACACCAAGGACAGATTACTTGCACCCCATCTCTAGGAAAAGGAGCAGAATTTGTGATCGAAATTCCTGTAAAGCAACCTCAGTAGTGTTAATTATTAAGTAATAATAATCAGTGTTAAAAAGGGCGAAATCCTTATTTGTAGGCGGTTAAAACCTGGTTACAATTCAGGTTGGACTGATCACTTAGAACTCTTGGTGAGGAAATCCGAACTTTTTATTGATTACAGACTACTATTTTCAGTCGCATAAACGCATAATAGAAATGTGACTGATCTGTTCGCCCCTTTACAATCTCTCAAACAAGGTGACTGGTTCAAGCTCATCTGCGGAGCAAGTTTCCAGCATCTGCCTGCGGTCAGAAGTTTAACATTAGCCTACACTTTGGCGGGTGCTGACTGCATAGATGTGGCAGCTGATCCAGCGGTGATTGCAGCAGCGCAAGCAGCGCTACAAGTAGCCAGATCTCTGGCTAGGGATGCCCAGGAGCGAGGGTTTGGCTACAAAGGCAACTCACCCCTTCTAATGGTCAGCCTAAACGATGGAGAAGACCCTCATTTTCGCAAAGCAGAGTTTGATTCTACTAAGTGTCCTACAGACTGCCCCAGACCCTGTGAAAGGATTTGTCCAGCACAAGCAATCGTGTTTAACCGTATAAAAGATGAATTTTCGGGAGTAGTTTCCCAAAAGTGCTACGGCTGTGGTCGCTGTATACCCATTTGTCCATATGATATAATTTATACATCATCATATATGTCAACGCCGGAAGCGATCGCCCCATTGGTAATGTCAGCGGGAGTAGATGCCGTAGAAATTCACACAAAAGTAGGGCGGTTGGCAGAATTTCAACGATTGTGGCAAGCAATTTCACCGTGGGTCGAGCAACTAAAGGTAGTAGCCATCAGCTGTCCAGATGGCGAGGGAATGACTGACTACCTTCATGCAATTTCTGACCTGATTGCCCCGATTAAGAGTGCTTTAATATGGCAAACCGATGGTCGTCCCATGAGTGGTGATATCGGAGATGGCACCACATTAGCGGCGGTGAAATTAGGACAAAAAGTTTTGGCAGCTAAGTTACCGGGATATGTGCAGTTAGCAGGTGGTACCAATAGCTACACCGTTGCCAAGTTAAAGGCAATGGGACTGCTGAACAGTGATGAGTGCCGAGTGCTGAGTCCTGAGAAAAATTGTATTACTCAGGACTCAGCACTCAGGACTCAGCACTACATTGCCGGAGTAGCTTACGGTAGCTACGCCCGTGTACTGCTGTCACCGATTATCGAGCAGTTAGAGAATAAGGAGGTGAATAACACTAGTGTTAAAGCGACTGTCCATCTAGAAGAAGACGACGTATTACTTTGGCAAGCTGTAAAACTTGCCCATTCTCTCGTTTCCCAGCTCAAGTCACAGCAGGAGCGCTAATCGCTCGTTCCGCACACTTTCCTCAACTCTGTTAACCAGAGCAAGGAAGTAACCTCGCTATCTCTAAAAACGTCACCATAGAAAGCATGACGATTACAGACGATCTCCAAAAATTATTAGACATTTTGCCCCAAGACCTGCGACAAGTACTAGAGAATCATCCCAAACGAGATAGTTTAGTTGAAGTGGTCTTGGATTTGGGTCGTCGCCCAGAGGCTCGGTTTCCCAATCAAGCTGAGTATCTGAGCGAAACACCCGTTACTCAAGAACAGATAGATGATTGTATTGGGCGAGTCGGAATCTTTGGCGGAGATAATCGCGCAGGAATTGAGCAAACATTGCATCGGATCAGCGCTATCCGCAACCGCACTGGCAAGATTATTGGCTTGACCTGTCGCGTTGGTCGGGCGGTATTCGGAACCATTGGCATGATCCGCGACTTGGTAGAAACTGGTAAATCGATTCTCATGCTGGGGCGTCCAGGTGTGGGTAAAACTACCGCCTTAAGGGAAATTGCCCGTGTTTTAGCGGATGATCTGCATAAGCGAGTAGTAATTATCGACACTTCCAACGAAATCGCTGGGGATGGTGATGTTGCTCACCCTGCCATTGGTCGCGCTCGGCGGATGCAAGTGGCTCATCCCAATGAACAGCATCAGGTAATGATTGAGGCAGTGGAAAACCATATGCCAGAAGTCATCGTGATTGATGAAATTGGCACGGAACTAGAAGCTTTAGCGGCTCGTACCATTGCTGAACGAGGTGTGCAATTGGTAGGTACTGCCCACGGTAATCAGATAGAAAACTTGATTAAAAACCCCACGCTTTCTGATTTAGTTGGGGGTATCCAAGCTGTGACGCTGGGAGATGACGAAGCCAGACGCCGAGGCTCTCAAAAGACTGTTTTAGAACGCAAAGCCCCTCCCACCTTCGAGATTGCTGTGGAAATGTTGGAACGGCAGCGTTGGGTAGTACACGAAAGTGTTGCTGACACAGTAGATAATCTGCTCCGAGGGCGTCAACCTAGCCCGCAAACCAGAACTGTTGATGACCACGGCAAAGTCGCGGTTACACGGCAGTTAGCTGTTGTGAATGGTCGCGGTGGACAGGTGGCGACAGGGGAGGAATCTTTCTTGCCGACACGACCGTCTAATGGCTGGCGTTCATCTGGACAAATGGTTGCACTACCAGCATTGCCTGTGGAGCGAGAGCGGGTGACTGGGCCAAGTGAGTTTGACCGCTTGCTGGATGAATCCTTCAATTATTCAGAAAGCATTGATTTCAGTGCTACCAGACAGGCTGGACCAAACGGCGAAGATTTGCCTTTGCACATTTACCCCTATGGCGTCAGCCGCCACCAACTGGAACAGGTAATCAGCGTGCTAACTTTACCCGTGGTATTGACAAAAGATATTGATAGTGCAGATGCAATTTTAGCACTGCGATCGCACGTTAAAAATCACGCCAAATTAAGGCAAATGGCCAAAGCCCGTCATGTGCCTATTCACATGATAAAATCCAGCACTATTCCGCAAATCACCCGCGGCTTGCGGCGGTTGCTGAACATCGATGACCCAGAAATGGCTGACGACCGAGAACTGCAACTGTTTTTGCACAGTGGTAGCGATGACGAAATGGACGCCCTTGAAGAAGCTAGACTTGCCGTTGAGCAAATTGTGATTCCCAAGGGACAGCCAGTCGAGTTATTACCGCGTTCTCCCCAAGTCCGCAAAATGCAACATGAGTTGGTAGAACACTATCGCCTCAAGTCGCATAGTTTTGGAGAAGAACCAAATCGGCGTTTGCGGATTTATCCGGCATAATCTCATTCCCAGCCCCTGTCAATTTGGGGCTATCCATTAATCACATCTTTACTTAGCAAAGCCACAATTAAATGATGGCCAAAAAAGCCACTTAGAGTTGCAATCACCTGCACAGATGATCGTAAAGACAGTGGCTTTTTTGGTGGGATGGGATTTTACCAGGATGTGGGCGTAACGCTGACGCTAAAAAGTAGACTTCTTGCAAAAATGCGAATAAAACCAAAAAGCACCACAGATAAATATCGGTGTTTAAGCTCTTCGGCATTTAAATTGCACATTATGAGCGTTAAGGCTGTCAAGGGTCGAAACGGCAACGAGTCCAGACTCAACTTTGACTTTGGAACGCCAGTTGCTTCTCCTAAGGGAGACGCTCCGCGAACAAGTCGGGCATTGCCTTTCGGCAGTCGCTCATGGGGGAAACCACGCCAGATGCTCCACTTGGGGAGACCCCAAGACCGCACTGGCTCCCCAAGACCGCGCTGCCTCACCAACGCACTGGCTCCTCTTGACTCTGGACGATCATAACGAGTAAATATGCAAAATAAATGTGTTTTAGTTTATCTGTGGTTCGATTTAACAAATCCCGACTTCTGCAAGAAGTCTAGTCAATCACCGACTTCCTAAATAACGTCAAATGATTACTCTATGGGCATTAATTGAGAATGCATCCGTCACAAGATAGAGTTTGCAGTCCAAACCTTGTTGTAAAATAGACATAGAAGGATTCGGGGGGCCATTTAACTGGTCATAAACGCCTATAGAGACTATCTTTGGAAATCTCCAAGGTCTAAAAAGCAGCCAGCTGAAACAACTACAGCGGCTGTATCACCAGCGCATACCGGGCGATCGCATCACCACGCCCGATTTTTCCCAGCGTCTGGCAGCAATTAGCACAGAAGTCAATCAGCCTGTATGTGCCTACCTTAACCGTCGCGGACAAGTGATTCGTGTAGGTGTAGGCACACCTCGTCAAACGCAAATCCCACCACTAGAATTGCCCCGTTATGGTGCAGAACGGCTCAGCGGTATTCGTTGTATAGCTACCCATCTTAAGCCAGAACCTCCCAATGAGGCGGCGCTAACGGCTATGGCATTGCAACGCTTAGATGCCCTAGTTGTTCTAAACATTACTGGAACGGGATTTACACGACGAGGAGGCGGCGCTACTGGGTACGTCAAAGAAGTTTATTTAGCTCATCTGACACCCCAAGAGTCTCGCGCCTTTGTAACTAGTCCTGCGGCATTCAAGTTAGGGGAAAGCCAATTCCAATCCCCAAGTTGGAATATATCGCCGCCTTTAGGTTTGGATGATCTCGTAGAGCAGGATTTTCTAGACTTAGTGGAAAATCTGGAGGCAGAATTCCAGCGAGAATTTGTTGCCCAGGAAGTAGATGCAGACCATGACCGCGTGCTAATTGTGGGGCTGATGACCAGTGAGATGACTCCCCAACGATTCCAGGACACCTTAGTGGAATTGGCACGCTTGGTGGATACTGCTGGCGGGGATGTATTGCAGACAATACAACAAAAGCGATCGCGTATTCATCCCCAGACGGTAGTTGGCGAAGGTAAGGTACAAGAAATCGCCCTAACTGCCCAAACTTTAGGAGTCAATCTTGTTGTCTTTGACCGCGACCTCTCACCCTCCCAAGTCCGTAACTTAGAAATGCAAATTGGTATCCGGGTGGTTGACCGCACCGAAGTAATTTTGGATATCTTTGCCCAACGTGCTCAGTCCCGTGCTGGTAAATTACAAGTAGAACTAGCACAGTTAGAATATATGCAACCGCGGCTGGCTGGTAGAGGTCGCACGATGTCCCGATTGGGTGGTGGTATTGGGACTCGTGGTCCTGGTGAAACAAAACTAGAAACTGAGCGACGTGCCATTCAGCAACGCATTTCCCGACTGCAAAAAGAAGTGAACCAGTTGCAGGCACATCGCTCGCGGTTACGTCAGCGACGGCAGCATCAAGAAGTTCCATCAGTAGCTTTGGTTGGTTATACTAATGCTGGCAAGTCTACCTTGCTGAATGCTCTCACTAATGCTGAAGTTTATACAGCCGACCAATTATTTGCCACTCTCGATCCCACTACACGCCGCCTAGTAATTCCTCATGGCGAAAGTGATAAACCTCAAGAAATTCTCATTACAGATACGGTAGGGTTCATACATGAACTACCCGCATCTTTAATGGATGCCTTCCGCGCTACTTTGGAGGAAGTTACAGAAGCCGATGCCCTACTGCATTTGGTGGATTTGTCTCATCCCGCTTGGTTGAGTCATATTCGCGCAGTCAGGGAAATCTTGGCGCAAATGCCGATTACTCCTGGCCCAGCCCTGGTTGCTTTTAACAAAATTGACCAAGCCAATAGTGAGACACTGGCTCTAGCTAGGGAAGAGTTTCCCCTAGCAGTATTTATTTCCGCAAGTCAGCGCTTGGGATTAGAAACACTACGCCAGCGTCTTGCTCAACTGATTCAATACGCCGTGGACTCTCGGTAAATACATAGGTCTTTCAAACTGAACAAGTTGAAACTCTTCTAAACCAATAGTCCGAAATCGTACAGACATATCTTTATGTAGACGAATCAGGACTAGATGATTTCTTCTAACACATACCAAACCCGGTATAAACATTCTTTTTTTCTAAAGTCCGCCTAGGCGGGCTTTATTTGTGTGGTCGTTATAAAAACTATTATCCCGTCTCTAAAACCGCCAATGCTGGATGGAGATTATAGAGCAAATTGTAACTTGGTGAAGTACAAAGCCTAAGTCTCAAAGCTAGACATAAAACCTGTTGTACTCTTGAATCCTGATTTCTGACTCCTGAATTCTGCTGTATTAATTTCTTAAATTCTAGCTACAAATAGCTCTGTCTTGTTTATCTACTTCCCTGCTACCTATTTCTGGCGACCTTTTCATTTAATAACTATTAAGTGCAGTTTCATTGAGAATTAGTATAAACACACAATTTTTGGCCACAAGTAAGTTTATTGGAGTAAGTCATAGGAAACATTATTAATTTATATTTGTTTCCTAAAAATAGGTATTTAAATAATAAATTAAATTAGTCTTTATCTAGTTTTTCAGTGAAAACAACTTCGTACTTTTTTTAACCTTTATTTGAAGTACTATCGTATACAAGTCCCTAAAAGTAGTCTCTAAAAAGTCAATATAATTTTCAGAAAGCTTAGTATATAATTATTTTCTCACTTAAAGGTGGCAAATTAATATTCCAAGTATACGCAAACAACAGACATTTACACCTGGATTAAATTTAAGTATTCATACTTAAATTAATTAAAAAAAAAGAATCGTAGACTAAAAATAGAAATTATTATTCGTAAAAATTTTAGTGTTCACTGTAAATAAATAAAGATATGAATAACCTGGGTAATTTATATAGCCAATGTCTAATTTTTTAGATCATAATTTAACATGAGTTTGATGAATCTTAATCCCTTAACTCCTCTCGTAGGAACGAAAAGTCTGGTTACCGAAAAGCGAAGCTCAGAACTTTTCAAGACAAAGGGATTAGAGAGCCAGCCGATTGCGTTTATTTCCCAAGTTGTGGCAACTGGTATGGAGATGCCAATGCAGCACTTGTCGAATTTACCTTAATTTCCCAGTCACTCACAAACGACAAGCTCTATAAGACATTCGTTTGATTCTTCAATCACTAAATACAGGTAAAAAGTTAAGATGCCAAAAATCCTTTCAAAAATAGTTTCTGGACTGTCAATTACATCTGTAATTGGACTCTATTGCTTAACCTTAGCTCCTTCGGCTTTAGCAAAGCCTGGTGGCGGTGGCAGCACTTCCAGCCCCAATGCGACTTGTAACATTACTAATGTTTACATTGGAAATACTAGTGCTACAGCTTGTAAGGGACCTCTTAGTGGTAATGACACAGGGTCAGGAAATCCTTTACTTACTCAATTGCAGAATGGTTTGTTTGATGTTGGTTCTAATGTCACTTGGGATTTAGCTGGGAAGTCAGACTCCAACGAGAGCAATAATTTTGGTTTTAAAGCACAAAACGACTTTAACACTGGTGCATGGAGTCTGGATAAGGCATTGGGCATTGGTCCTAGTACATTCGTGATTAGTCTCAAAACGAGTACCAGCTACAGCGCCTATCTCTTCAAAGACATTGATTTCTCCAAAACAGGTTTAAAAGGAATCTTCAACACCATTGGCGTTGCTCTAGATGGAAGTGGTTCAAAGGGTAAGGCTTTGTCCCATGCTTCCTTATTCAAAGCTACTTACGCAAAGTTACCCGAACCCCCAAAAGCTAGAGTTCCAGAGCCAAGTGCTTCAATAGGTCTTGGACTGGTTATGGGTGGTATGCTCATTTCTCGGCGTCGCAAGTCTAACTAGTGCAGATGTGTAAAGTAAATTATTAGCTCACAAAAGATTGACAGCTATGGTCTAAATGGACTTTAGGATTTACATTAACAACTTAGTTTCATCGTGAGATGCCTACGATGGAACTAGGTTTATTTGGTTTTAGTGCATAAGTCCTAGATTATTGACTTTCATGAAATGGTAAATTTGGTGTAATGCCTGTTTCAGATTTGAATATTTTAGCTTTTTAAAACAGCTACCCGCGATTGACTTGCTATGAGTACGCCGAGAATGCGTAAGAAAAAGCGTTTAGTGCAAGGTTAAAAAATAAATTAACCTTGTATTTGTTCCAATCTACCATTAGCCGCTTCTGTAGATAACCTCAAAACCGGATAGAGCATCTACAGCCAGTAAGAACGTTCTAAAATTAAGAAGTATTAAATCAAGTTGAGAACGTTATGGCTGCAAAAGTAGAAATTTACACTTGGAGAACTTGCCCATTTTGCATCCGTGCCAAAAGTTTGCTGAATAATAAGGGAGTCGAATTTATCGAATACAGTATTGATGGAGATGAGGCAGCCAGAAACAAAATGGCTCAAAGAGCAAATGGAGGACGCTCTTTACCACAAATCTTCATCAACGATGAGCATGTTGGTGGTTGTGATGATATCCATGCTTTAGACCGTCAAGGCAAACTTGATGAATTATTAGCTTCCAGCAATAGTGTGTAGTTTGAGAAGGTCTTGCGATATCTAGCGACAAGCCCTAGGCAAGACTCGCTACCACTGCGCCTTTATCCAGTTTTTTCCACAAAAACGATATCTGAGGATAAAATGTTACCCCTAGGTTTCTGCTCACGAGTACATATGTACGTCAATTGGTGAGATCATCAGGGGATAATCTAAGTTGAACAACCATTAAATTTCTTGGTGATTGAGGTAGAAAGTGTGAGACTGGCTTTTATCATTGATCCCATCCATCAGCTTGACCCGTGTCATGATACCAGCGTTGCTCTCATGGAAGCAGCGCAAATCCTAGAACACGAAGTTTGGGTAACTCAGGCAAATCTGCTGAGTGTGGTGGAGGGCAAAGCTTGGGCTGTCCTACAGCAAGTAGAACTTGTACCAGTGAAGTTGTTGGAGGGACGCTGGGGAGCAGCGAATCCTTGGTATAAGTTGAGCGACAGCTCCTTTACTTCCTTAGAAACAATGGACGCCGTATTCATGCGGACAGACCCACCCGTCAACGATTCTTACCTCTATGCCACCTACATTCTGGATTACATTGACCAAAATAAAACTCTGCTGATTAACAGTCCCAGTGGTATCCGAGGAGCAAATGAAAAAATGTATGCTCTTCAGTTTACCAAAGCGATTCCAGAAACGATTGTCAGTGCCAATAAGCAGTTTATCCGACAATTTGTTGAAGCAAAAGGGGCAACGGTTCTCAAACCATTGGGTAATAAAGCTGGGGAGGGGATTCTATTTTTGCAATCAAGCGATCGCAACTTCAATTCCATTGTTGAACTCAGTACCCTTCAAGGTCGAGTGCCAGTAATGGTGCAGACCTATTTACCAGAGGCAAAAGAGGGAGATAAGCGAATTATTCTGCTCGATGGTGAACCGATTGGTTCGCTCAATCGGCTTTCTAGCGGAACTGATTTTCGCAATAATATGGCAACTGGTGGCACAGTCGCTCAAACTAAAATTACCCCAAGAGAGCATGAAATCTGTGCTCAAATTGCCGAACGCTTACGCAAAGACGGCTTAATTTTTGTGGGTATTGACGTTATCGGTGGCTACCTTACTGAAGTCAACGTTACTAGTCCCACCGGAATCCGCGAAATTGACCGACTGGATGGTACTCATCTTGCTCATCAAGTTATTCACTGGGTTGAACAGGCTCTACAAACCAGAAAACTCAAATAATTTATATTTGTCTTTGCTTCTTTCTTGGTGTCTTACCCTACAGAAAGCCGCTTGTGGGCCTATGCGCTTTTGCGGTTAGTTCAAAAACATCGCACTCACTCGCATCTACTTAGAAATACAACATTACTTAGTGCTGATATTCAGCCTGAGCAGGTGGAAAATAGCCATGTGTTCAAACTTCAGCAGAGCGAGAGAACCGTTGATTAAGAGCCGCATCTATTTCGATCCGACTAGAGGTAGGCATAGGACAATGGATCGCGGGGGTAGATGTAGCGATGTCTACGACGGTCACTGACTTGTACTGAGCGCAGCGATGCACTGAGCTTGTCGAAGTAGCTTTGTCGTACTCCTGCGGAGAAGCAAGCTACGCCTCCGGTCTCATAGAGAAGTGCGGGCTACGCCTACGCATCCGTAGTCAGGCAAGTCTTACCGCTTTTTTTTTCAACAACACAGCATGACATGAGAGTCAATAGACTCCTGCCCATATTCATTCAGTCAGCGGGTAGAATTTAGGAGTTTCGTCACTAAGAAAGCAAAATCGGGGATGACAGTAATTTCTTACTCCTATCCCTGCTGAAACCCTAGCACTAACATGTTTAATACAGCCCTCAGCCTGGACTGAGACTGCAAATTTAATCTAAAATCTCAAATCCAAAATCACTTAATTGCGTGGTGTACGTCGGTTCCGTAGAAAATCAGGTATATCCAATCCAGGTTTTTCTTTTGGTTCTGGAGTTGGGGTTGGGGTTGGGGTTGGGGTTGGGGGATTAACTGCGGGTGGCTGCGGTGTTGATCGCTTTTGAGTTGGTGTTACTACCCGGTTGCTGGTCACGTTTTGTTGTGGCACAGCTTGCATTTCACCTGTAAACCCAGTGGCAATTACAGTAATTCTCACCTCACCTTGAAGCCTGTCATCAATCACCGCCCCAAAAATAATATTGGCGTTGGGATCAACCACTTCATAGATTGCTTCTGCGGCAGCATTCACTTCATGCAGGGTGAGGTCAGTACCACCAGTAATGTTAAAGACAACCCCTCTGGCTCCTTCAATAGAACATTCTAGTAAAGGCGAAGAAATAGCAGCGATCGCCGCTTCTCTGGCTCTGGATTTCCCTGAGCTAACGCCAATCCCCATCAACGCCGATCCCGCATCTGCCATTACAGCTCGGACATCGGCAAAGTCAACGTTTACCAAGCCGGGGATCGTGATGATATCAGAAATTCCTTGTACCCCTTGACGCAGCACATCATCTGCATAGCGAAAAGCTTCTTGCACAGGCGTTTGTTCGGGGATCACTTCCAGCAGCTTGTTATTAGGAATAATGATCAGTGTATCTACCCTACTTTTTAGTCCTTCAATGCCTTGTTCTGCTTGGCTAGTGCGGCGGCGTCCCTCAAACACAAATGGACGTGTGACTACACCAACAGTGAGAGCGCCCATTTCTTTAGCTACTTCTGCCACAATTGGGGCTGCACCCGTTCCAGTACCACCTCCCATACCAGCAGTAATAAATACTAAGTCTGCACCCTCTAAGGCCGTTGCTATTTCGTCCCGTGATTCCTCAGCTGCCTTTTGACCAATAGCAGGATTACCTCCTGCTCCTAAACCTCGCGTCAGTTTCTGCCCAATTTGCAATCGACTAGGAGCGCCTGCCAGAGTCAAAGCTTGGGCATCAGTATTAATTGACCAAAACTCAACCCCAGAGACATCAGACTCGATCATCCGGTTAACGGCATTACCACCACCGCCACCGACACCAATCACTTTGATATTGGCGACCCGACCCGGAACAATCTCGCCAATTCGGCTATTTTCAGCAGAAATTTTCTTACTATCGTGATTTTGTCCAAAGTTCAGCCCAGCGTTATTAAAGGGATTCGTCGAGTTAACTGATAGAGAGAACCCTGGCTGTCCCGCAGACTGGGAGTTTTTATAGGTAAGTCCTTGGTTATTATCAAGTGTCATTGGATTCAGGAAGGTAGATAAACGTCTTTTTCAGGTGTTATTCACCTAAGAGTCAACTATAGTTTGACACTGCCACAATCTATGGCACTGTTCTTTATTGTTCTCGCTACTTCCAACCCCAACAGGATTGACAGCGCGGAAATTTGCTATGGAATAAGCCTTTAACGCAGTAGATTGCACAGCCGATTCTAGAGAAGTATACATACATTTACCTAAAATTGATCTGTATAACCTCAACCAGACATTAATCTCTTCACTGCCATGTTGCCCATTTGCTTCAGCATCCCTTTGGCATTTCCAATGCCCTCCCCCTATTTTTGCCACTGATTTAAATTGGGCATTAATTTTACAGGTATAAATGTTGGTTGTTTTTTGATTAGCTAAAACAACTACAGTAGTTTTGCTGTATAAATTGCACTGATGGAAAAAATAAAAATACGGTTGAGAACAAGCCCTGCTTCGTTTGAAATTGATTACTGAGAACAATTTTAAGTTTTTAAATATACATATAAACATAGTAAAAGTAACTCCGCACTTCAAATCATCACCGGATAGCATAACTTGTAAAGTCCTGCTAAGGCTTGTCTTGTCTGCATTAATAATATTGTTAATAGGTTTCACCATTGGGGATAATTACAACAGAAGACACAATATTTACCTTCTACTCACTTAATCTCAGCTTGACCTAAAGAAGAATTTGCTTGTCAGACTATAGCTGATTGATTTGTTGTTTGGTGGGTTTTAATGGACACTTCGCTGGAACAATATTTTATCTTACGGGAACACTAACCACTGCTGTAACAATGCTCTTGGATCTAAGGATTTTGAGAATCGACTTTCGGTTTTTTTTGGTTCACTTGTACTAATGGAGATTCGGGATTTTTTAGATCAATGTACTCTATTTGGCTAAAATTGAGTTTTGCTGGTAAATGGCGCATTTGAGCGAGTAACTTGATTTGTTCAGGTAATTGGGGACTTGGGACACCAAGATGCACTTGTCCTAATTCTGTTTTCAAAATTAAATTCGCTGGATCTTCGCAATCAACTTCCATCACCTTGACGGAACTTTGGCTGACAGCTTGATAAAGTTGAGTCCAGTAAAGGCTATATTGTTTTGGCAAACCAATAACTTTGAGATTGGGCAACTTTGCCTTAGGATTCAGGGATTTGTATTTTTCTAAAGGTATCCAAACCCCGCTAGCATCTAGCAAGCCTACAGTTACTTTTTTGTTGCCAGTGTTCTGATTTTGCTCTATGCGTTTTTGAGCGATCGCTACAGGTACTCGTTCTTGGATTTCAATGTTTAATCCAGGCGGAAATAGACGACGGCTAACGGTTGCTTGTGCAATAGTTGGTTGTTGCATCAAAGAGTCGGCGATCACAGACGGTTCAATCCGCCATAAAGATTGGGGGTAGGATAGCACCAGCAGTGACTTAATTGCATCATCCGACAGTAATTGATTACCTGATTTCATCACTATTTGTTTGGGAGCATTTAGTATCCATATTGGTTGGATTGCCAGCCAAAGCAATCCACCTGCCAGACCACTAATGGCAAAGGTTCGCCAAATAGCCTGAATAATTTTCATCTGCCGCTGCCGACGTAACTTCTTACGACGTTGGGCTAAATCCGTGTGGGAAACTGATACTATGCCAGCCATTCAAACCCCTTTCTGGTTTCAGTTCAATTCCTTGATGCGCTCATATCATCAATTAATTTCAGTAAACCCTGTTGAGATATATTAGCCACTTTATCTCAGGATTTTTTTACTTTTAGTAACACTCTACAGTAACCACAAAAGTTATTATGGCGCTAGTAATTCTCGTTGTTAAAGTTTCTAGTGTCCACTTTCAACCAACTGTAGCCTTTTTACTGTAGGGTGACACCTAATACCTGTCAAAATAGCTACAAAGCATGAATTGACAAATTTACCACAATCTGAATGCAATTTTTTAATTAGCTCATGGTAGTTATGGAGAGAAGGTATAAGCGCAAAAATTTGCAGTATATCAAGTTTTATACTCCCAAAATTTGCCTTTTCCAAAGAGATGAACAGCAAAACATGTAGCTAATTTTACAACAGTAGATGTTTGTAATCAGAAGTAGTCATCAGAAATTTTTCTTTGATGAGTACAAAATTTTTAATATCGCAACGTGTAATATTTTTCTTGACAAAAATTATATTAAATGGTATTTACACTGTACTAATTCCTGAGTACCTTGCTAGAATTAATACCAGTCCTACCTCATCACCCATACAAATTGAGATTTAGACCGTCTAGTAGTTTTTTTACTGATTAATAAAACCACAAGGGTTTATGCGAGGTCAAGTAAAAGCTAGAGATTGTCAAAAGCTCAACAGCAGGTGTAAAAAGGACACATATGCTTAATGTTATTAGGGTCAATTAAATCTCTACCACACTACTGACAATTCCTGGCAGTAATCCTGATGTAAGTGCTGTTCCTTGCAAGATACTACTGGTGCGACACAGCTAAAGTGATGCAAAAAAAAATGTAGGTTGGGTCGAAGGATGAGACCCAACACCCCGACTAGTGTTGGGTTTCGCGTTGCTCAACCCAACCTACACCTAATGCACTATTTTAGCTGTGTCAGTCCACTACCAACTTGTAAGTTAATCACGCGCCTATATGCTGGCTAGAGATTAAGTATAAAAAATATAAATAGAACTGCATCTACATACACTTATACACACACCTCCACATACATGAAAACGACATTAAATTTGTCACGTTTTTATAAAGCATGTAATCCAAGCTACACGCTGAACATAAGTAATGTGTTAGATAGTCAGTACTATATAGATTTTGCTGATGTACGTGGTTGCAAGATTGTTGAGGAATTGCAACGTACTATTAGCCGTATTTCTCCGGATGAGCCGACCTGCCAGTTGTTTACAGGCCACATTGGTTGTGGTAAATCAACGGAGTTGCAGCGTCTCAAGGCAGAACTGGAATTGGCGAGATTTCATGTAGTTTATTTTGAGTCCAGCCAAGACTTGGACATGGCAGATATTGATGTCAGCGATATTTTGTTGAGTGTAGCCCGTCAAGTCAGTGTCAGTTTAGAAGGGATTGGCATCAAACTCAAACCCGGTTACTTTAGCAATTTGTTTAAAGAAGTCGGCGATTTTTTGCAAAGTCCCATAGAACTTTCCGCACAAGCGGAGTTGTCTTTGGGTATTGCCAAAATTACTGCCAAAACTAAAGATAGCGCTCAACTGCGTAATCAACTACGGCAATATCTGGAACCACGTACCAATAGTATTTTGCAAGCGATTAACGAAGAGATATTAGAAAAGGCTATCGAACAGCTAAAGCTGCGAGGTCAAAAAGGATTGGTAGTGATTGTAGATAATTTAGATCGAGTAGATATGCGCCCTGTTGCATCTGGGCGATCGCAACCAGAATATCTTTTTATCGACCGAGGTGAACAGTTACGCCGACTCAAATGCCACCTAGTTTACACAATTCCCCTAGCGTTAATTTTCTCCAATGAGTATGAAACACTGAAAAATCGTTTAGGGGGAGGTATTGCGCCCAAGGTATTGCCAATGGTATTAGTGCGGCAAAGAGATGGCAGTGACTACGAACCAGGCATGTCATTATTACGCCAGTTAGTTCTAGCAAGAGCTTTTCCAGAAGTTTCCTGGAATGGAAGGCTGTTAATAATCACAGAATTATTTGATAGCTCCGAAACCCTGGATCGTTTATGTCGCATCAGTGGTGGTCACATTCGTAACTTATTAGGTTTGCTTTATAGCTGCTTGCAACGGCAAGATCCACCTTTTTCCAGAGACTGTTTAGAAGCTGTGATTAAGGACTACCGTGATGATTTACTATTGGCGATTGATGAATACCAGTGGGAATTATTGTTTGAAGTAGTGCAGCAGCAGAGAGTTAAAGGCGAGTCTGACTACCAGAGCTTACTACGAAGTATGTATCTATTTGAATATCGCGATCCTCTGGGGCGCTGGTTTGGCATCAGTCCAGCATTGGCAGAAACAGAAAAAGTTCTTGCTTGGCGGCAAAACAAGTAGCTAGTATCGCCAGGCGGAAATCAAAAGTCAAAAAGCTTTTAAGGTAGTATTTTTAGCAATTTTAAATTGTTGCTCTATTTACGACGCACTGTACTAAGTAAAAGTATCAGCAATTTAACATTCAAAATTCAGACAATCTTTAATGTTGAATTTCTAATCATTAGGAATTTTGAATTAGAGTGGAGACGACTGGAGAGCATCTTCATACAAGATAGCGACATGCATAGGGTATGAGCCATGAAAAATCAAAAATTTAAAAGTATCCTAGCCTTCTTTTGATTTTTGATCCGGTATTTTTTCTTTTTTCTTTCTACCTTGATGGATGTTTAGTTATGACAACGTGGCAACTTACAGACGCGATCGCTAATGAAAATCAGCATGCCCTGCAAAGGCTGATTCGGGCGATCGCACTTTCTAAAGGTCAATTCGCCCTAATTTTAGTCCGGTGTAACTATGGGCAATTACGTGAGCAAATGTTAGAACATCTCTGCTCCATGACTAAAGACATCAATTTACGAGAAATCGTTCTCAATCCATCAATCAAAACCTTGCATACCACAATAGCCTCAGAACTATTTCTAGATAATCCTGTTGTTGTCACAGATTCTTTGCCATCAGCTGTTATGGTTTTTGGTCTAGAGTCAATTATCGACCTTGATGACTTACTTACTAGCATTAACCAAGCACGAGACATTTATGCCGCGACTTTTCCCTTTCCTCTAGTGTTATGGTTACAAGATGAAGTGGCGTCATCGCTTTCCAAATTAGCGCCTGATTTTAAAAGCTGGGCTGCCACCACAATTAAATTTGAATTGGCAAAAGCAGATTTAATTACTTTGATCCGCCAAGAAGCAGAATCTCTCTTTGCCAAAGTTTTAGAAGCAGGTGCCGAAAGTTTTTTATCTAATGCCTCTCTAGATTTAGATCCCAAATCCCCACATCGTCACGAAATAGAATCAGCCCGTAATGATTTGCTGCGTCTGTATGGTGTCAAATTAGAACCAGGATTAGAAGCTAGTTTAGAAGTTATTTTGGGGCGAGATAAGTACGCCAACGATCAAATTAATGGTGCTTTGGCTCATTATCAAAGAAGCCTAGCTTTGTGGCAGCAGAAAACGAGGAGAGTGGGAAAGAGCAAGAGTGATTCTTCTTTTACTCCTTCATCTTTTGATCCCATCCTCCCCTCCTCTTTACTCTGGCAGGCAATAGTATTATTCCATTTGGGACTATGTTATCGCCGGATGGCAGATTTACACCAAAGTGCTAATAGTAGCTATTGGCAAAATGCTCTTTTATGGTTTCAGCAATGCTTGGAGGTATTAGAAGAGGCACAAAGAGAAGATTTAGTTGCCAAATTTATTTTGCCTGCTTGTGAAAGCATGCAACGCCTACAAGCGTGGGAAGAGTTAAAAGAATTAGCTCAAAAGTCATTACGGCTGCATGAAACTCATGGGACTTCAGCGCAAGTTGCTCAAGATTATGGCTTTTTAGCATATGTGGCGGCTTCTGAGTCCAATTGGGTACTAGCTCATGAATTAGCGAATACGGCACTTTCTATCTCAGAAGCGGCAACAGAAGTTTCACGACAACAGGAAAGTTGGTATCTTCTATTGTTAGCACGTACACAGCGGCATTTAGGTGAGTGGGAAGAAGCTATCAATAACCTGGAATGGGCTAGAGTAGTGTGTGAGCTACAACATGAGCCGTCACTTTACTTAGAGATTTTAGAGGAGTTGCGATCGCTCTATTTTTGTGAGCGTCGTAATTATACGGAAGCCTTTATTCTCAAGCAAGAAAAAATTCAGATAGAACATCAATACGGCTTTCGTGCCTTCATTGGGGCAAGTCAATTGCAACCGCAACGTTATAGAATTAACCCAGTCTTAGAGCCACAAAAGATACCATTTATTCCTGAGGAAGTTGCCCAAGAAATATCAACTTCTGGACGACAGCAAGATGTCAATCGCTTGATTGAAAGAATTACTCGTGCTGACTGCAAACTCACAGTCATTCATGGCTCATCAGGTGTTGGCAAAAGTTCAGTTCTCAAAGCTGGTTTAGTACCAGCTTTGAAAGGAAAAGTCATCGGCGATCGCATTCCTATACCTATTGTCTTGTCTGTTTACACTGATTGGATTACAGCCTTTGGAACCAGTATTAGCCAGGCATTGGGACACACAGAAATATCTAATAATATACAAATTACACCAACTATACTTATTAAAAAAATACGTTTATTAGCTGAACGCAATCATACAATTATTATCATTTTCGATCAGTTTGAAGAGTTTTTCTTTATTAGTCACTCTCCGGCAGAGAGACTACAATTTTATAACTTTTTTAGTGAATGTTTAAATATATCATTTGTAAAAATTATTCTTTCCTTGAGAGAAGATTATTTACATTATTTATTAGAATTTGAACGTCTAAGCAAGGAAAACGGTAGTAGATATGATTTAGATGTAATCAATAAAAATATTCTCGACAAGGATATTCGTTACTATCTAGGTAAATTTGATCGCCAAGATGCAATAACTATAATTCACAGTCTTACTCAACGTTCGCATTATAATTTGAGTGATGAATTAATTAACCAATTGGTACAAGATTTAGCAGGAGAACTAGAAGAAGTACATCCAATTGAATTACAAATAGTTGGTGCCCAGCTGCAAGCAGAAAATATTACCACACTCAAACAATACAAACTTTGCGGCGGTTCAGAAAAACTGGTGGAACGCTGGCTTGAGGAAGTCATAAAAGATTGTGGTCAGGAAAACGAAGAGTTCACTTGGAAATTATTATTTGAGTTAACTGATGAAAAGGGCACACGACCACTAAAAACTAAAGCTGATTTAGTAGTAACATTGGGAAACACTAATGATAATGATGCAATATCGAACTTTGACCCAGCTTGGGAATCAATTTTAGAAATTTTGGTTGGTTCAGGACTGGTGTTGCGAGTGCGAGAAGAGTTAGGCGATCGCTACCAGTTGGTTCACGATTATTTAGTTGAACCAATTCGCCAAAAAAATAACTATGGCATGGTTGCTGAATTAGAAAAAGTAAAAATTGCCAAAACTAGAGCCGAAGTAGCCCAAAAACTTAGTCAAAAACATCTCAATTTAGTATTACAACGGCGACTGCGAGAAGCACGTATAGCAGGCGTGTTGTTGGCAGTAATGGGAGGAGCAATAGCGGTATTATGGAGGCAAGCTGACTTACAAAAAAGAGCAGCAATTAGCCAAACTTTACGAGCTGAACGCAGCGAAACCAACTTTAAAATTAGTGCGATCGCAGCCGCTAGTGAAGCTCTGTTTGCCTCTAATAAGGAATTTGATGCCCTGTTAGAAAGTTTGCGGGCTTGGAGAAGACTTAAACAGACAGACAAAGTTCAACCAGAAACCCGGATGCGAGTGGTGACAGCCCTCCAACAGGCAGTTTACGGAGCAACGGAGGTAAACCGCTTGGAAGGGCATACTGATACTGTTTGGGGTGTAATTTTCAGCCCAGATGGTAAGTTCTTAGCATCAGGTAGTCGAGATCAAAGTGTGAAATTATGGCGTCCTGACGGCACTTTACTCCAAACCCTTAAAGGTCATAGCGATGCTGTTACCAGTGTGAGTTTCAGCCCAGATGGTCAAAGCCTAGCTTCAGCCAGCCTCGACAAAACCGTGAAAATCTGGCGCAAAAACCCAACTACAGGCGAATTTGATCCGCAGCCATCCAAAACACTCTCAGGGCAAGGAGATTGGGTTTATAGCGTGAGTTTCAGTCCGGATGGGGAATTGCTAGCTACCGCCAGTAAGGATAAAACCATTAAAATCTGGCGCAAGGACGGTAACTTAGTCAAAATACTTAAGGGACATCAAGGGGAGGTTAACTGGGTAAGCTTCAGTCCTGATGGTCAATTCATTGCCTCAGCAAGTGAAGACAAGACAGTGAAAATCTGGCAACGAGACGGTACTTTAGTCGAAACTTTGAGTGAGCATCAGCAGGGTGTAACTTTTGTAACTTTCAGCCCTGACGGTAACCTACTAGCGTCCACAGGTCGAGACAAAACAGTGAAACTTTGGCGACGGGAACGCAGTAGTAAAGATAGCTGGGCCTTCCGTCCTTATAAAACCTTACAGCAGCATACAGGTACAGTTTGGAGCCTGAGCTTCAGTACTGATGGTGAAAAGTTAGCTTCCGCAAGTGAAGACAACACCATCAAGCTCTGGAGCATCACTGGCACATTACTCAAAACTTTCAAAGGACATAATGATGCTGTTACTAGCGTGGCTTTCAGCCCAGATAACAAATTACTAGTATCAGGAAGTTATGACAAAAGTGTAAAACTGTGGAGTCTGGATGCTCCAACACTAGACATTCTCAAGGGGCATCAGGATCGAGTTTTGAGCGTCGCTTGGAGTCCCGATGGTCAGATGTTAGCTTCTAGCAGTCGCGATCGCACGGTAAAACTTTGGCAGAAAGACACTAGTAGCGGCGAGGTTAAAACCCGACTCTACAAGACCATGGAAGGGCATACTGATAAAGTTCCTAGTGTTACTTTTGACCCACAAGGCAAAATGCTAGCCTCAGGAAGTTATGACAAAACGGTGAAACTTTGGCGGCGAGACGGCACTTTAATCAAAACTCTCCAAGGGCATAGCGATGGTGTGGTGAGCGTCAATTTCAGTCCTGATGGTCAACTGTTGGCATCGGCGAGTCTGGATAAGACTGTGAAGCTTTGGAATAGTGATGGGCGTTTGCTAAAAACCTTGGTAGGGCATCAGGGGCGGGTAAATAGCGTGAATTTCAGTCCTGATGGTCAGGTTCTAGCCTCAGCCAGTGATGACCAAACAGTTAAACTTTGGCAGCGGGACGGTACTTTGCTCAAAACCTTTTCACCCCATGACAGCTGGGTGTTAGGTGTGAGCTTTAGCCCTACTGACCAATTGCTAGCTTCTGCTAGCTGGGATAACACAGTCAGGTTGTGGCGGCGGGATGGAACATTGTTAAAAACATTGTTAAAGGGATACAGCGATAGCGTCAATGCTGTTACTTTCAGTCCCAATGGTGAACTGCTCGCCGCCGCTAATTGGGACAGTACAGTCAAACTCTGGAGCCGTGAAGGTGAATTGATTAAAATCCTCAACGGGCATCACGCTCCTGTATTAAGCGTTAGTTTTAGTCCCGATGGTCAAACACTAGCATCCGCTAGTGATGACAACACGATAATTCTGTGGAATTTGCATCTTGATGACCTGCTCCTCCGGAGTTGCAACTTGGTAGGTGATTACCTGAAACACAACCGGAATGTCGAAGAGCGCGATCGCTTTCTTTGTGATGACATCATCCGTAGTCGTTAGATTGAACTCGGTTGTTTGGGTATGCTTCAATCCCCATTCTCCGGGTGAACCTCTGAAGCCTCAACGAGCATCTGCTATCGGTTTAGCGGCTGATGAGGCGCTCAGAGTTGTTAATTCAAATCTCGAAACAATTTTCGAGTTTACCACTCAAAGGAGCGATCGCTAATTAACACGTCATCAGTGTTTTTGATACCGCTGTTTTCTTCAGTAGCCTCTTGTGGCAAATTTGCTAAAAATGCTTGTAGTCTCATCCGCTCAATGTAGGGCCATCCGCCCTCAGATTCAATATCTTTGAGTAGTGAGTAGAGTTGGCGACGGTTCTGAGGCAAACTTTCTTGAAAAGCCCCATCCCGAATCTCTCGGTGTAACTGTTCCAACTGCCGCAGCAAAGCTAAAAAAGCTACAGTGTCTCCTTGACAGCCCTGAGCCGCATCATGCACTACAGTCGCGATCGCTTGCAGTTTATAAGACAATTTACCTGATTCAACACTTTTGTCTTTGCTCATGCCATCCTTTGCGCGTAAATAAAGTCAACTCAAATTTACAATCTTATTTTTAATTTTCCCTTTGTTACTTTAGACAAAGACAGGACTTACGCACCGGAATTATCTGTTAGCACTGGGTGTGAGGTGTGGTGTTTTTCCCAGCTTTTACACCCTTACCGTAAAATTCTGCCCAAGCTCTCGATTTTTCAACGACCTGCGTAAGTGTCCTAAAGGATTAGAGGAGAGGAACCTTCAGCAGGATTATAGAGGGTTATGGGAGGTTTTTTCTGGACTCACCTTACTAACAACTCTTTTATTTCTCCATGTTTACTGACCTAGGGCTTAGTATAATCAGGTCTGTACCTGTTTTTGAGGCAACTGCGATCGCTTCTAAAAGGGAGCGATGATGTTTAGCAAACCCTCTAGGTGAGCTAGATGAGATCGGAACGTTCTTGGTTAAGACTAGAATGCTTTGATTTTGAGTTAAAAAAAATCGTATGATCTGGCTGATTTACCCATTAAACAATGGGTTGTATGTAGTGGCGACACATACATAATACAGAATGACTTGGGTGACACCGCTTTTGCCAAAGGCAAGAGCAAAGCGTGAAGCAAACACTCCTCTTCACGTTCTTCGAGGCAAGCACTTATGCCGCTTTACAACTTAGATATTAATTTTTGAAATTGAGGTTGATCATGAGGTATCGCGCTTTAATTGTTGGATTCTTAGCTTTGTGCCTAGGGCTAGTAACTGCTTGTAGTGATGGTTCTTCTGCTAGTAGTGGTAGAGATGTACTTACTTACGATCAAATTCGAGGCACTGGCTTGGCTAACAAATGCCCTCAACTGGCAGAAACACGCCGTGGTTCGATTCCCATTGATTCTAGCCAGTCCTACACCATTAAAGAACTTTGCTTGGAACCAACTAGTTTCTTCATCAAAGAAGAACCTGCCAATAAACGGCAAGAAGCAGAATTTGTTGCTGGCAAATTGTTGACCAGATACACTTCCACTATTGACCAGGTGCAAGGCGACCTGAAAATTAACTCAGATAATAGCCTGACCTTTGTGGAAACTGATGGTCTTGACTTTCAAGCTATCACTGTGCAACTACCTGGTGGTGAGCGAGTACCTTTCCTGTTCACCATCAAAAACTTGGTTGCTCAAAGCCAACCTAATTTGACCAGTATTAACACCTCCACGGACTTTGAAGGCAGCTTCAAGGTTCCTTCATATCGTGGTGCTGCCTTCCTAGATCCTAAAGGTCGCGGTGTCGTCAGTGGCTACGATAATGCTGTGGCTCTTCCTGCTCAAGCGGATGATGAAGAACTCACCCGCACTAACGTCAAGAACGCTGAAAGTCTCAATGGCAAAATTTCTCTGCAAGTAGCTAAAATAGATGGCTCTAGTGGTGAAATTGCTGGTACTTTCGAGAGCGAACAGCCATCTGATACCGATTTAGGTGCTGGCGAACCCAAGGAAGTTAAGATTCGCGGTCTATTTTATGGCCGAATTGATTCGAATCGTGGCTAAATCCTCTTAAGCATCAAGTTTCATCACAAGAGTTAACCCGTTTACTCCCCATGAAAAACTATCCATTACCCGGAGATCTATTAAGATTTATGAACGGGATATCTGACGACAAGCCGCTCCCTAAGTTTTGATGGTCGCCCGAAGTTCCGAGCAGAGGAAGCCAAAGATTGGAAAGTTCAGATTGGCGAAAGCCACCGCTCGTCCTTTTCAAAAGCCGATACTTAGACTTCTCTTTGCCTTTAGGCTCATCAACAATCAAACGCTTATATCTTCGTGACAGATTCTCAATCTAATTAAGTTTTTGTCAAGAATAATTCAGATCTAATTTGTCAAGATTGTGAGACAATTACAGCCTTGGAAACCTTATCAAATAAGAGTTTCGACATTGTTAGGAAAGATGTGATCAATGGATAGTTTTTTTCAGGGGGGTAGGCAGGTTTTTTACTAAATAGCTATGAACTTAAGTACAACAAAGGGCGTCTCGCCCTTTTTTTATTGGTTTAAGTGAATATACATACAAATTTTCAATTTGTATTAGTAATTTTTAAAGATTGGATAAACACCATTTTAGCAAACACGTAATTTTACTGTGAATACAACTTTTGCTCATCTAATAAAATTCTGATTCATATGAATTTTTATCTATAAGTTAACCTAATAATTAATTAAGCAAATTAAGTACAATCTCGGTTTGATATTTAGTAACTAATTTTATATTTTGTTTCTATGTAGGTTTAAAAAACTACAGGTCATCCCAAAGATAAATAACAAACTAAATACCAATTTAGTCCATTTAAATTTTGCTCAATGTCAACTTACTTTATGGCACTTTTTCTACATAAAATTTGTGATCTGCCATAGGATTTGCTCAGACATACAGCACGATATTTTCTTTCATATCGTGCGATCGCAGCTTAATTTAAAAGCGACAAATTGCTGTTTATTTACTCAATAAATATGGTGCTATGCCTACCACAGTCACCAATGAACTGAAACATGAAATTTGGCAGTTGTTGCGAGAATATCAACAATCTCGGTCAGAAAATGTTCGCAATGAACTGGTTAAACTCAATTTTGGACTTGTAAGAAAAGAAGCTCATTACTGGTTAAATCAATGTCATGAGAGCTATGAGGATTTGCTCCAGGTTGGCTGTTTGGGTTTAATACGAGCTATTGAAAGATTTGAAATTTCCAAGGGACATGCTTTTAGTTCCTATGCTATTCCCTATATTCGAGGGGAAATTCAACACTACCTTCGAGATAAAGGTGTGACTGTGCGAATTCCCCGACGGTGGTTAGCGCTGCAACAGCAAGCAATAGGAGTCTCACGTTCTTTGCGTGAAAAATACAATCGCCAACCTAGCGATTCCGAATTAGCAGCAGCACTGGAAATTTCTACAAACGAATGGCAAGAAATTAAATTAGCATGGGTCAATCGCGCTCCATTGAGCCTAGATGTGCCAATCCAGGATGGAGAAGAAGGTGCTACATGCCTAGGAGAATTGGTTCCAGATCCTCACTACCGCAGCTTTCAACTGGCACAAGAAGATCAACTTCGCTTGCAACAAGCACTACTGCAACTCGAAAAACGCACCCGCGAAGTATTGGAATGTGTGTTTTTACAGGATTTGACGCAAAAACAAGTAGCAGAACATTTGGGGATTAGTGTAATAACGGTTTCCCGTAGAGTCAAGAAAGGCCTAGATTTGATGAAACAACTCATGTGTGTGGCAGAGGATTGACTGTCAACCGGATCAATCCGCAGTTATGCTAGGCTGGCGGTGCTATAAATAACCTTTGACATGCAGAAAATTAGGTTATAAAGATAACAGACTTTGCCTTTGATACAAATTTCAGGCATGTTAATTTTCACAAGTAAATTTTCTAGTGGCTTTTGAGAACGGTTCATGGGCAAAAATTCAAAAATTGCAGTTGCAGCTATTTTAACTTTGGCGATCGCTGGATGTGCCTCTGAAGAAACACCACAGGCTATTAATCCTGCGCCAATTCCCCAAACGATAGCAAAGGCGCCACCAGCAATTCAATCCTTTAATAATCCAGTGGTACCTGGCAAACAGGTTTCAAAAGTTGCTTCTGCAACTCTTAACTTGATTCAACCGACTAATGCTACAGAGCGAGTAGGCGTGGTATCAAAAGGGCGGACTGATCCGTTTGCACAAATTGCCGGACAGACGGTTTCCGCAATGCCCTACAATACAGCAGCAAGACCTGTTCCTGTATTGCCTCGCCTACCTACTGCATCAACAGTAGGACGAAAACTTCCAGCAAGCAGCACGGCTTTAAATCAACAAAAAAATAGAATCTCTTCTACACAAATAGCGAAAAGGCCCAATTCTAGCTTGACTTCAGTTCTGCCTAGAGTTTTACCTCAAATTGTCTCCAACCCGACTCTAGTATCTGTATTACCACCACCAACACAACCTGAGTTAGCAAAGGCAGTTCTTGTGACTGGTGTAGTTCTAATTGGTGAGGAACCTCAGGCAATTATCAAAGTACCAAATGAGCCAACAAGTCGCTATGTGCAGGCGGGACAGCGATTGGCGAACGGTGTGCTGATTAAACGTATTGAAATGAATGAAGGCTATAACCCTGCCGTGATTTTGGAACAATTTGGTATTGAAGTTGCCAAAATGGTAGGGGAAGCGCCTGTCAATTCAACGCCATCAGCTACATCTGCTAGCAATAATTCTGTTTCTATGGCAATACCGCTTTAAAATCTTTTTATTGCTTGCTGGAGCTTTATAAAGATGGGAACCAAGGAAAAAATTGAATTGGCTGGTTTACCTTTAGCCGTCTATAGAGAGATAGCAGATCATTTACGTCAAGTGGAAGGGGTAGAAGTGGATTTAATTCCCCAAGCATCCCAACAGTTTGATTACAATCAAAGTCAGATCGCTGGCTTGTGGCTCTCATGGACAGCCAATGCTGGTTTAGAAAGTCGGCAACGCGTCAACGAAATTTTGGCTTACTATCAAAATCGTTATCTTGTGTGACAATTTCAGTTATTATCAAGTTCCCGAAACAATCGAGGCGAGAAATCTACAAAAGTGTGTTGCATCAGTCAGAAGCGAAAGGGTAACGCATTGAAATTGACTTTACGCGCCCAGGTAAAATGCGAGAAGTAAGGCAAGTGAAGTGTTCTGCAACAACATTCGCTTGCTACACTTAAGTCAATTCTGCCAGTGTCTCAATCAAAGCATCATAATTAGGTGATGCAATTATAATTTGCTGAGGTAAACTTGCAAGCAAGGTAATGCAAAATATTACTCAGCAGCTCTTCGGTCTGGGCATAATTTACAATGGAACACTGGCAATTTCTGATACAGAAACAGGGCGATCGCTCCTGGCATGCCCTGGAATCGCCAAATATAGAAATTTTGGAAGGTGAGTATAGAGTTTTGGCTCGTTCTAACCTTCCCAATACAGATGTGGAAGTGCGGGTTACTCACTCTTCAACCCAGGAAGTTCCACCTCATCGGCGAATTTTTAAGCGATCGCGTCGCACTAACTCTGAAGGCTTAATGGCGGTAATTCCCTTTACCTACTTAAATCCGGGAGTTTGGGAGTTACGCTGCTCTGGCGATTTGATGTCGGATCTACTAGGTAAATCCTGGCATTACAGAGTCCAGTTGCAAGTCTTATCCCAGGAAATAGAGAGGGAGACAGGGAGAGGAGGAACTCAGGGCCCCTATATTAGCGTTGGTGCAGCGTCTGCTAGAGAAGCGGGGCAAAGCCCAATAGACATTAGGGGCGAGAGAGAGAATGTAGAGTCCAATTTTGCTCATCACTCCATCATCCCATTGCCCCCTAACCCAGCTACTCTGCCAGAAGCTGGGCTACACACGTCTACGCTGGAACCCTTAAATCCCCATTACTTAGACACCACTGCCTCAGCAGAAACCACAATTACGCCAGATAACGCCATCGTTACAGAACTGGCAATTACAAACAGCAATCCTACTAGCACTACTCTGCCAGATGAAGCCAAAGAAGCAGAGACAGTTATCGATCAGCCTGTTAGTCCTGTCTGGCTTAAAGGTGAGACAGCAGAGCAAATTTTACAAAACTTAATAGAATTAGCTTTACCCGCCTCTGAAGTCTTGCTGGAAGATGAAACAGTTACGGATTCTCCAGCAACACAACCACCGCCACCATTGCTGCTAACTTTAGACCAGGAGATTTATATTGCTTGTTGGGGGCAAGCTCTCACAATCAATGGCCAAATTGAACTAAAGGAAAAGACGAATTTAGATTTGGCTGAAACATTATTCCCAAAAAGCCTCTGTGCGCTAGAACTAAGAATTGAACTGCGATCGCCTTCAAAGTCGGAAATCTTAACCCAAGTACGACAACCCTTACCCGATCAAGCGCTGCCCTTCACTATCAGCACTTCAATTGATATTCCTGCTGAGTGCGAATCCAAGCTGATTTTGGCAGACATCAGTTTGTATGGTGGACTCGCTGATGTTGGTGAAGTCATACAGTTAGCCAGGCAGTCTTTCACAATTACAGCAGACTTAGTAGAATTACTGGCAATCACAGCAGTAGCCAAGCCTAGTACACCAGATGTGTTAAAAGATCCGAATGCATCAACGTCGCCTGATGCTTTCACAGAGCCAGAGACATCTATTAGTCTAGATTTGGAACTTTTTAATCTGGTTAAAACCCCCAAAACAGACCAGTCTCAGATATTTATTCCATCCCCAAATAAACGCCTGCCACCACGCATTAACCTGCGAGTTCTGCGAGAAGCCTCGCTAAGGGCGTCTATGCTAAAGGATTCAGCAAATGAGCATTCACCTCAATTACCGAAGCTGCCTCCTAGCCAAACTACCGCGATCGCACTCACTGATGTTATTACAGAACTTTCTATACAAGAGGAGACTGTAAACAAGGATGCTACTATAGCTGCCATAAATCTGGAGCAGTTAGTCATCAGACATCGTCGATTACCAATGCTCAACAGCACTTTTCCATATTTGAGACGGCTAAAAGCTTTGCCGGATAATAGGGAAGAAGTAAAAAGCAATGCACCAGATCCGCTGGAATTTCAGGTTGCTAAGGACTTCCCGCAGTTGGATACAACTGTAACAAAGGATAAAAATACACCTGAATTAGCTACAGGCAATATACAACTCGAGGATGACTCTGTTGCAGTTCCAGAAGTATCAGCCCCGTCAAATGCAGAATTCATTGATAAATCTGTTGTTGAAGTAGTACCACCATCAAGTGCAGAATTGATCGCACCGGGTAACCCCGACTCATCTCCCCTGATCAAGAAGTGGATGCAAAGTCAAGGATACTCGTTGCCTGAATCCATCGATGTGCAATACCAAGACGACGATACCTATGCTCCAGCCCAGCATACGCCCCTTCCTCCTAATGCTGAAACTTCAACTGTTGATGTCCATTTGTCATTAAGTTTAGATACTGAAACAAAGACAAAGGCAGACATGGATGTAATAGAAGTAGAGGAGATAGAGACACAGGAACAGGATGAGAGAGTTTTCGGAGTGGCGGGTTCTGAGACGGATGAGATGTGGCTTGCGACCATCGAAACTTCTCCTGTGGCTGACGCTACACATAGCTTGCTTCCCCCTTGGAGTACGGGCATCGATTTGGATGGGGAAAGTTTGCTGACCCAGGTAAGTCAGGGCGATCGCCTCACTCAGGAAGACGCCAAGGGCGATGGGGGTTTCCACACCACTTCTTTTAAGTCGGCACCGCTTCCCCATGAGCAACTGACGAACCCCGAAGAGGCGACTCCTGTCTTCTCTTCTCTACAAGAGGCTGCGCCAACCAGACACTCCGCGAACATAGCGATCGCAAAAGACGACGAGGGTCACCTGAAAGCGGGCACTTCAGAGGACACGGGGACAGAGGAACATGAAAACACGGAAAGTTCTTTACCTACATCCCCGCGTCCATTACTGCAACTATCGCCTTCTGCTTCTATAAAAACACCGTCAGCTTGGTTGGCGCAAGAAATCGTTATAGATGATACATACAGTGAATTGTCAGCCGATGCAACAAGGAGTTACCCCTCTGAACAAGAGGCGCAACCACTGTCAAATGTATCTCGTTCTCTGCCTACGGCTGCGGTAATCATTGAGCCTTTGCCAATTCCGCAGCTGTATGTGCCAGAGGGCGAACTGATCATCGGTAAGTCTGTCAGAGTGCGTGTAGAAATGCCTGATGTGCCACCGCAAGTTGTTGTTAAGTTATGGGTTGAGGATTGCCAAACTCGTTGGTTGCTGGATGGCCCCCATTTGCTAACAAATTTGCTGCCTAACTCCTTAGGAGGGTTGGAAGTGATGACTCTATTAAACATTCCCTTTGGTTGTTTGGAAATTCGTCTAGAGGCGATCGCTCTGGATATGGTAACCCAACAAGAGAGTCACAAAGTCACAATAGTGCGAACTGTGATTCCTCCCGACTTGCCGACTTTGCAGCTAGATGAACTACTGGGTATGTGAAGATGTCCTAAACAAGGGCTGTGTTAAAAATCTTTAGAATTTTAAAAATCAGGCAGGATTTGCAGTAAGCTCATTTTGAATTGTAGTGTTATTTAACAGGAGTCTTTACTATGTCAGCTTCATTTTTGTCTCCTATCTTGGTTTACTCAATTGGTTGGATTGTGCCAGCTGTAACCTTCGCGTTTCTATTTTTATACATTGAACGCGATGATATCGGTTAATGTAGTCATTAGTCATTAGTCCAGTTTTCGGACAAGCAAGTTTTATCAAGTCCGTTGTATATGTTGCTAGACTATTGACCAAAATTAATACCGCCTATCTCATAGAGCTAGGCGGTTTTTTTTACGCTGATTTCTCAACAAACTTATAGTATTCGGTTCAAACTATTGTTATATCGAAGAACCGAGTCCGGCGTAGGCACCATAAAAGAAAATGCCTAAAACAGTAATCACACCTAAACCTGCGATCGTAGCGACGACCCACAGGGGAATTCTCCCACTTCCAGACACAGATTTTCTCCTCCCTTAACAACAAATCAACACACGTTCAATAAACAAAGATTAACAACAGTACTTCCAGTTAGTTAAAGAAGTAACTGGAAAACAGAATCCCTAGAACAAAAACTAGTAGTAGTCCCAGGTATAGCGAAGTCCGGTTTAGTTCAACCGGCTGATTATTAGGATTGGGCGATCTTTCCATAAGTTGCTCCTAGCGTTGAATAAATTGCATGGCGGCGATCGCGCCTAAAAAGAACACAGTTGGCACACCCAAGGTGTGAACTGCAAGCCATCTAACCGTAAAAATTGGATAGGTAACTGGTTGATTATTGATGTTATTGCTGCTAGTCATGATCTCAAACTACTTTCCAATAAATTGTTCAACTTGCTTTTTAGCTTCAAAACGATTCTTCACAATTGGCACTTCTTGCCGCGCTGGTGTGAAATACTCGTTAGGACGAGGTGTGCCAAACGCATCATAAGCCAGCCCTGTGCTGATAAATAACCAACCTGCAATAAACAGTGCTGGGATGGTGATGCTGTGAATTACCCAGTAACGAACGCTGGTAATGATGTCCGAAAACGGACGTTCTCCAGTGGTACCTGACATTTAGCTTCCTACCTTCACAAAGAGTGTTATTGAGTTTATTATCCTACAAAGTTTAGAAAGAGTTACAAGTTGCAACGTCCTTCTCAGAAATAGGTGCGAATACCTAAAGTTGCGATTTGAATAGGACACGAGGAATGGGGGACACAGGGAGATTTACATTCTCTGCTTTTTTGCGTCTTCTTGGTAATTTAAGCTGCCTCTGGTGGGGAAACTGTTTCAGAGTTTGGTTGATATTTCAGTAGAGCACCGCGATCGCCAATGATAAATCCTCGATCTGGCTCAAAGAAAACAATCTTGTACAAATTAGCAGCTACTTCTTCCACGTTACGGTCTTTTTCCCACGTTTTGCCACCGTCGGCACTTCGCAGCAAATTACCGCTACCACCACCGAGCCAAATTTCATTAGGTGTACGATATGCCAAATCCAGTAAACCCCAACTGGTTGATAACTCTGGATATATTGCCTTTTGCCACTCGTCAGGTTTAGTTGGGTCACTAAACTGCATCTGACCTCCCCTTGCTAGCATCCACAACTGCCCATCATTAGCAAAACCCATATTTTCTACTCGCCGCGAACTATTGCGGTTATGAGGAACCCAAGCACTTTGCCCTGGTTCCCAAGTCGAGTAGAAGTTCCCCTTAGCAGAAACAGCAACATATTTGCCATCAGCAGAACGTTCTATGTTACGCACCACACCAACAGCTGATTCCACCTTAGCTTTCCAGTTTTTGCCGCCGTCTGTGGTCTGATATATTGCTCCGACATCAGTAGCCATCTCAGCTGTATTTTCTGCCAGTGCCTTAATAGCGATCGGGCTACCGGGTAGCTTTTCACTTAAGGGAATGCGCGACCAAGAACTACCTTCATCTGTAGTATGTAGCAGCAGCCCCGGCTCTCCCGCAATCCAACCTTCTTTGCCAACAAAACTTACTGAGTCAAAGCGATATTTTTGCTCATCCAGTTCCAGTGTTATGGGTTTCCAAGTATAACCACCGTCGTTTGTTTCCAAAAGGGTGGCGTTACTACCTACTAAGTAGCCATGCTGAAGATTACCAGTAAAGGAAATATCCAGCAGATTCGAGTTGGTTGGCACAGAAATGATTTTCCAGGGGTTGTAGCTAACAGAAGGAACTTTGCTACAACCTATACACATCAGGACTACGATCAACAAGGCAAATATTCGTTGCCAACTTCTCACAATTGAATGCATCAGTATCTCTTAGTTGTTTGTAAATTTATGTAAGGGTTTTCTAAAAGGTTTACCTTAAGGGTGATGGTCGCCCTCCGGGGTGGCTAGAAAAGATAACGGGTGTCATTGTAAGCCGTAGAGACTGATAAAAAACAAGAAGCCAAGAGCCAAAGCACCAAAAATCAGAATATTCTTTTGGGTTGGCGTTAGGTTGTTGACACCCAAACCATAACCGAGATTTTCTTTAAAACCGGATGCTGTACCCGCAGGACCGATATTGGCGAAAGCGGTCTTTTTCGCAGAACAAACTGGACAGCGCCAATTTACGGGCAGTTCTTCAAAGGTTATACCTGAAGGAATATCATGCTTATCGTCTCCTTTTTCCGGTTCGTAAACATAACCACAGGCACGACACTCGTAGCGGTCTAACACTGGAGTCTCAACAGATGGTTCGCTCATAGCTAAGGCCTCGCAGAGAAGAAATATTAAATATACGTTAAAAATTATGACATAACTGTTAGACTTTTCTATCACTAACCAAAACGAATCAAATACCTGAAGTGCGTCTGTTTCCCAGATTTCAGAAAAACCGAGAAGATATAATGTAAAAGAAAGTAACGTAATTAAGGGATTGGGGATTGGGGATTAGGGAGAGACTTCTTCAATAATTCCTCCTTGTCTTGTCCTCCTAGCCCCTGCCCCCAGTCCCCAGTACCCAGTTAAAACACTCCATAAGCGGTAGATATTCATTGTGTTTGTCCTCAGCGGTTACGAGTACCTTCTAGGCTTCTTCATAATCTGTAGCCTAGTGCCTGCCCTAGCGCTCTCTGCGTCCAAGCTCCTACGACCCAGTGGTTCTAGCCCAGAACGGCGCACCACCTATGAATCTGGCATGGAACCCATTGGGGGAGCCTGGATTCAGTTTAATATTCGCTACTACATGTTTGCTTTGGTCTTCGTCGTCTTTGATGTGGAGACCGTGTTCTTGTATCCTTGGGCGGTAGCTTTCCACCGTTTGGGGCTATTGGCATTTATTGAAGCGCTAGTCTTTATTGCAATTCTTGTAGTCGCCTTAGTTTACGCATGGCGTAAAGGAGCTTTGGAATGGTCTTGAATTCTAACTTAACAACCCAGGACAAAGAGCGAATCATCAACCCTATTGAGCGTCCCACAGTCACTCAAGACCTTTCAGAAAACATCATTCTGACGACGGTTGATGATCTTTATAACTGGGCGCGGCTTTCTAGTCTGTGGCCGTTGCTATTTGGTACCGCTTGCTGCTTTATTGAGTTTGCAGCTTTAATTGGCTCACGATTTGACTTTGACCGTTTTGGACTAATTCCTCGTTCTAGCCCCCGCCAAGCCGATTTAATTATTACAGCAGGCACAATCACCATGAAGATGGCACCTCAGCTGGTGCGTCTTTATGAACAAATGCCAGAGCCGAAGTATGTAATTGCAATGGGAGCATGTACGATTACTGGTGGGATGTTCAGTGTTGATTCCCCCACAGCAGTGCGTGGAGTTGATAAACTGATTCCTGTGGATGTGTACTTGCCTGGTTGTCCTCCCCGTCCAGAAGCGATTATTGACGCGATCATTAAGCTGCGGAAGAAGATCACCAATGATTCGATGCAAGAGCGGGGTAAAATCAAACAAACTCACCGCTATTACGGCACGACTCATAACCTGAAGCCAGTAGAGCAAATTTTAACTGGTAAATATATGCAGTCAGAAACTCGCTCTACACCGCCGAAAGAATTGACGGAAGCGATCGGTATGCCAATACCACCTGCGCTGCTGACAGCAAAGGCACAAAAGGAGGAACAAAGCCGTGGCTGAAGAAGAATCCAAACCAGTACCAGCAGCCGAAGAGTCACTGGTAACAGCCGGTAATGTTTCCCAATGGTTAACGGAAAATGGCTTTGACCATGAGTTTTTGGAGCCAGACAAGAATGGGGTAGAGATAATTAAGGTGGAGCCAGATTTCTTGCTCCCCACTGCTACAGCCCTTTATGCTTACGGGTTTAATTATCTCCAGTTTCAATGTGGCGTTGACCTCGGTCCAGGACAGGAATTGGTCAGTGTGTATCACTTGATTAAACTCACTGATAATGGCGATCGCCCCGAAGAAGTGCGCTTAAAGGTGTTCCTACCACGAGAAAACCCCAGAGTGCCTTCAGTATATTGGATCTGGAAGACCGCCGATTGGCAAGAGCGCGAATCTTACGATATGTTCGGCATTATCTACGAAGGACATCCAAATCTTAAGCGGATTTTGATGCCAGAAGATTGGGTAGGTTGGCCTTTACGCAAGGATTACATCTCACCTGATTTCTACGAGTTGCAAGACGCTTATTAATTAGTGCTGTTAGCATAGCCGGGTGTAGCCCGTGCTGAGTTTCAGTAGTGAGAATTTTAAATAACCTCACCTTTACCCCTCTTCATCGGCAAAGAGGGGTAATGTTTTGAATGGCTTATGCGTAAACTCCTCTAACTGGTTCAGTATTTTCGCTTTCTTTGATAGCGTTACTACTCGTCAATTTGACCAACACGTCGGATATTTAGAATGTCGCTCATTTTCTTGATTTGGGTAAACACTTGCTCCAATTGAGAGCGATGGCATATATCTATCCCCAAGTCCATCAACGCTGGTTGGCCAATAGCGGTTTTCACCTGAGCATGACGTACATTGATACCTTGGTCACTCAACCGGGACAAAATATCCTTTAACACTCCTACGCGGTCGAGTGCTTCAATTTGAATATCCACTGGGTAAGTGTGGGGACGACCGCTATTTTCAGTGGCTGAGTTCCACCTAACTGGTACTAGGCGCTCATATTCTACATTTTCCAGATTATGACACCCTTGGCGATGAATCGAAATCCCCCGACCTCGTGTGACTACACCGATAATTGCTTCGCCAGGAATTGGGGTACAACACCCAGCTAGATGATAGACCAATCCCTCTACCCCAACAATTGGTGAGTCAGCGGAGCGGGAGGTAGTTGTAGGTGCATCCCGCAAGGCTTTTTGTGTAGAGGTTTGTTCTTTGGGGATAAATGGGGGTGCAATGGTAACTGGTTGTTGTGCCTTCACCACTTCGCGCCAACGATTTAGCACTAGGTTTAGTGTGACTTCACCATAACCTAAACCTGCGAGTAAATCTTCCACACTGTGGTAGTTACACTTTTCTGCTACACTCTGCATTGCTTCCGACTTCAGCAGGCTATCAAAACCAGTTTTACCGAGTTCTTTTTCTAATAATTCTCGCCCCCGGGCTACATTCTCTTCCCGGCGCGATCGCTTGTACCATTGCTTAATCCGATACTTTGCCGCTGAAGTCCTAACAAAGTTCAACCAATCCAAACTCGGATGGCCGTTCTTTTGGGTCATAACCTCCACAATATCGCCATTTTGCAGCCGTGTTGACAAGGGTACCATTCGCCCATTTACCCGCACCCCTGCACAGTGGTTTCCCACTTCTGTATGAATGCGATAAGCAAAATCTACACTTGTAGATCCAGGACTTAAAGGAACAACATCCCCCTTAGGGGTGAAGACATAAACATCATCTTCAAATAGATTATCCTTGACGCTATCTAGATATTCTTGAGCGTCTTTCAGATCGCTTTGCCATTCCAGCAGCTGTCTCAACCAAGTAAACTTTTCATCTGTCGCCGTCACATGGCTATTGCTAGAACCGCCTGTTTCTTTGTACTTCCAATGAGCAGCAATCCCGTACTCGGCGATATGATGCATTTCTACTGTGCGAATTTGTACCTCCAAAGGACGACCCGTCAAACCAATCACCCCAGTATGCAACGACTGGTAACGGTTAGGTTTAGGCAGTCCAATGTAATCTTTAAATCTACCGGGAATTGGGCGAAAGGCATCGTGAACTACTGCCAAAGCACGATAGCATTCCTCATTGCTTTGGACAATAATTCGCAGCGCTGCCAAATCGTAAATTTCATGAAATTCTTTTTGCTGCCGCTGCATTTTCTGGTAAATGCCATAAAGGTGCTTGGGACGCCCGCTGATATCCTGGCAGCGAATGTTAGCTTGTTGTAAACGCTCCCGCAAAATGTCTGTAGCTTTGGCCAATTTCTCTTCCCGTGCCGTCCGTTTTTCGGAAACATGCTCTTGAATCTCGCGGAAAGCTTCCGGTTCCAGGTATTTAAAAGCCAAATCCTCCAGTTCCCATTTAATTCGCCAGATACCTAAGCGATTAGCTAAGGGCGCAAAGATATCTCGTGTTTCCTGAGCACTACGGCGACGACTGGCCTCTGGCATGTATTGTAAAGTTCGCATATTATGCAAACGGTCTGCCAACTTCACCACAATTACTCGGATATCTTTAGCCATTGCCAAAAACATCAGCCGGAAGTTTTCTGCTTGCCTTTCGGTTTTGCTTTTGAAATTGATTTTAGAAAGTTTTGTAACACCTTCGACCAATTGCCGCACTTCTGGCCCAAAGCGCTCTTCTATTTCTTCAATTGTGACATGTGTATCTTCAACTACATCATGGAGAAATCCAGCTGCTATCATAGCAGGACTGCCTCCCAAGTCATACAGCAAGCCAGCTACAGCAACGGGATGAGCAATGTATGGTTCTCCCGATTTGCGATATTGACCTTGATGGAGTTGATAAGCAAATTCAAATGCGCGACAAATTAAAGTCGTATCACTATGCCTTCGGTCTTCTTCTGCTTCGCCGCCATTTGCTGATGATCCCTTCAAACATTTTTGTAACCAGTCCGGAAGGGTAAGATCAATTGAGGAATTTATAGCTATGCTGCTCATACAATTGGGACTCGAGGGGATCGGTAGATAAGTGAGTGATAAACAAGATTGACAGCATCGCGGTGAGAAGATGCTGTTGCCCAGAGACGGGTAGAAGAAACAGTGTGAGGATGATTCTTCAATTGCTGATAGCAATCATCCAGCGTGAGTTCAAAGGATCAAAAACTTGAAAATCCATTGATGGCAAACAAAGCCTTAAATAATAATTTGAGGCTTTTGATGCTGATAGTAGCTCAAGAAAGTTTATTGTAGAAGAAAAATTACTTGACATTAATACTATCTTAACTAGCACTGGATGTCTTTAAATCGTGAGAAATATCAGGCACTAGCAACATTGCTAGAGCAATTACGCGCCGATGTCGGCACAACTCAACTAGATGCACCAACATTGAGGCAATGTGTGGTCTTGGTGCAGCAGTTGTTTGGGCAAGAAATTGTGCCATTGACTGATGAAAACTCGCGAGTACAGTCTTATAGAACGGAAATCAGCAAGCAACTGCGCCTGTTGGAAGTAGATGTGATGTTTTTTCAAGGAGCACGGCAGGCATCTACTGTACAAGCGAGACTTCAGACTATTAGCGATCGCTTGACAACTCTTATCCAATATTGTGATGCCATTCTCCAACAAGAAGCGGAGGGGGAAAAATAACAATTGTTCACCTTTTTTTTTAGTTACTCTATCATCCCATCTACTACTTGTCGTGGAAAGTTATTTTTGCAACAAGTTTAAAATCAGGAAAAGGGATTGGGGATTGGGGATTGGGGGACAAGGTGAATGAATAATCAATCCCCAGTTCTTAATACTTAATGTTCGGTTAGTATACATTGTTTTAAGTGGTGGTCAGTGGCGCAGAGCGATCGCAAGCTTGAAGCGATGTCTGTCCTGAAAAGTTCAGAGCGACGGAAAACGACGCGATACACTTTTCGCTACGAGTTAACCTGATTCATGCTCTGATTCAGTAACGCTATTATCATTAAGGTGATTGGAGTTTAACAAAGTGGAAGCTGTTAAGAAGGTAGATATAATTAGGATTATCCCAACGATTAACAATGAAAACTCCATTTTTAAAAAAAAATACAGGGTTACTCCGTCAAAAGCTCAAAGAATCCTTGCGATCGCTTAAGCAATGGTATTTAGATACGCCAGAAAGAGCGCTCTTAGAAGCTTACCAAGCGGCTCAGAGCATTAGAAACATTGAAATACAACATTTTAATAACAAAAAAATCTCGCCAAAATCAGGAGATTATACTGAAAATGTGATGTCATATTGGCAAGTCTACCTTAATAAGAAATTAACTATTATTAAGGTGAAGCTTGCAGAATTTCGGCTGAGTCGTGGAATTATAAATATCTCTAATTCTGAGTTATTAGAAAAGCTGAAATTTATTGATGAAATAGTAGAAAAATACTCTATAAAAGATGAGTTAATTAGTAACAGCACATTAGTGCCAACTTCTCAACCGTTACAAATTAAACAAACCGAAGTCAACAAACAGCCAGAATCATTTGATGTCAATGGTACTAAAGTACCACCTTTAACACAAAAAACTGGAGCAATTCCGAGATCTATTGGCAGGACGATTATTAGAATTACAGCAGATTTTGCGCCAGAGGCAGAAGAAGAATTTCTCAGAAATTACCGGATCTCTAGAAATCGCACAAGAAGGGCGCTAAGATTTTTGATACTTCTAATTATTGTACCACTTTTAACTCAGCATTTCTCTAAACAATTCTTAGTAACTCCTATATTAGAACGGGTAAGAGGTGACAATAAAATTCAAATTTTTCTCAATTCTCATATGGAAGCAGAAGCTCTCCATGAATTACAGAGTTTTGAAAAACAAATGAGATTTGAGTATCTACTTAATCAAGCACCACCACTCTCTTCTGAGGTAGTAAAAGAAAAAGTTAAAGAGAAAGCAGTTGAGATAGCCGAAGAATTTCGGATTAAAAGTGGTAGCGCTATCAGTAATGTTTTTGCTGATTTGCTATCACTCATTTCTTTCAGTGTAGTAATTGCTCTGAGTAAAAGAGAAATTGTAATTGTAAAATCTTTTATAGATAATATTGTTTATGGTCTTAGCGACAGTGCCAAAGCCTTTTTAATTATTTTGTTTACAGATATTTTTGTAGGGTTCCACTCCCCACATGGGTGGGAGATTATTCTTGAAGAAGTGTCAGAACATTTAGGTTTGCCACCTAGTAGAAACGCAATATTTCTATTTATTGCTACATTTCCTGTAATTTTAAATACTATATTTAAATACTGGATATTCCGCTATCTCAGTCGCTTATCTCCATCAGCATTGGCTACATTAAAGGAAATGGACGAGTAATTTAGTCGATGACCTTTTTGCTCGGGAGCATCCCAAAATATTTTTTTGTCTCACGCAAAGGCGCAGAAGCGCAAAGAGTAAGAGTTTAGAATATTTTATGTTTTGCATTTCATATTCAAATTCAGCAACGCCGAAAGTAGAGTTTCAAGAGGGGTCTATTCAACAAAGGTATTTGTGAAGTGGTATATTGGCATTTGGCTCAGCTAAGTCCAAACTATAGATTAGCCAGCAGGATTGTGAAATGGCTGTCTACAGGATAAATATCATAGGTGTAAATGGCATCAGGTCAGCTCAACGAGCAAGATTAAAAGCATTGGGATCTGTTGAAAAGGGGAGTGAAGCAGGCAGATGATCCAAAAACCTGGGCAAATTTGGCTTTATTCCCTAGTTAAAGGCGTGCCGTTAAGTCGCGTTATCGTGGTGCCGTTTTTGCTACAAATCTTGCTAGTAGTAGGATTGACTATATATTTATCGCTCTACAATGGGCAAATTGATCGCAATACTCAAACCATAATTTGGTTCTGTTTGGCAGCTTTTGGACTGGCTGCGTTGCTGGGGATTCTTAGTGTCCGTTGGATATCTCAACTAATTCTGGGCTTAAGTACGTCTGCAAAAACCTTAGCAAAACGCACAACTTCAGCCGATTTCACCAATGTAGAAGATTCAGTGGTGATAGTACAAGGCATTGATGAACTGGAAGTGTTGGCTGGATCTTTTAACCAGATGACGCAGCAGTTACGCGAATATTTTGCGGCATTAGGAACCGCCAATAAAAATTTAGAATTGCGAACTCAAGAGTTACAGCAAGAAATCCAAGAGCGCATCAAGAATGAACGCAGACTAGGCCAGCATAGTCGGGCACTGGCAGAACTGGCAAATTACAGGGCGGTTTCAGATGGAGATTTGGAAACAGCATTCAAAGTAATCACTGAAACGGCAGCGAATGCTTTAGAAGTAGAGCGAGTTAGCATATGGATTTACAATGGCGATCGCACCAAACTACAATGTGTAAATCTCTACGAACTTAGCAAGCAGAAACATTCCGCAGGTATGGAACTCAACCGCGCGGACTATCCTATCTACTTTAAAGCGCTGGCAACCACCCACACTATCACCATCACTGACACGCGCAACGATCCACGGGTAAAGGAATTACGGGTTAAACTGCTAGAACCGAAAAATATTGTATCCCTGATTAATGCTCCCATCTGGGTTGGGGGTGAGGTGGTGGGAATAGTATTTCATGAACAGGTTGAAACCCCCCGCCAGTGGGCACTAACTGAGCAAAACTTTGTTGGTTCAATCGCTGACTTCGTAGCACTGAGTTTGGAAATATGCGATCGCATTCGTGCAGAATCCGCCCTGCGTGAGGCTCAAGAAGTAGCCGAAGTGGCAAATCATGCCAAAAGTACCTTCTTAACGAACATGAGCCATGAACTCCAGACTCCGCTCAATTCCATTCTGGGGATCACCGCAGCACTTCAAAATGAGGTATGCGGTTCTCTGAACGAAGAACAGCGCCAGTCCTTAAATACTCTACAACTTAGCGGTAAGCACTTACTGGCACTGATTAACAATATCCTCGACTTTGCCAAAATCGAATCTGGCAAAATGGAACTGCAACTAACTCCTACTTCCATCCAGGGATTATGTGACTCCAGCCTTAGTTTTGTCAAACAGCTAGCACTCAAGAAAAATATTCGACTGAGTTCACAAGTTCCTGAAGGACTCGAACCCATCCAAGTCGATGAGCACCGCATTAGGCAAATGCTTATCAACCTGTTGAGCAACGCTATAAAGTTTACTCCAGACAATGGCAAAGTCTGGATTGAAGTCCAGCCAAATTCAACAAACGAATATATCTTCCTCGGCGTGGTAGATACGGGTATCGGTATTTCTTCTGACAACCTCTCCAAATTATTTCGACCTTTTGAGCAGATTGATGGTTCAAACACGCGCCGATACCCAGGTACAGGTCTAGGATTAGCGATGGTGCAACGAATCGTAGAGTTGCATGGTGGTAGTGTTCATGCTGAAAGCGCATTGGGGAGAGGTAGTCGATTTACGGTCAAACTTCCTTGGAAGAAGACAGAGATGAATTTGATGGAAATTCAACCACAGATGAACACAGATGAACATTGATAGATTATCTGTGTTTATCCGTGTTTCTAAACACCCCAAAGAGCCAAAGCTACGCCTTGTCTCCCCTCCCCGCAAGCGGGGCTACGGTGTACACACAAGTCTCAAGTAGTTTACGAATCTGGTTTTTACCCCATCCCAACCCTCCCCTTATAAAGGCTACGGTGTACACACAAGGACTCGAATTGCACATAATCTCTCGAATCACCCCACCCTAACCCTCCCCTTAACAAGGGGAGGGAACTAGATTTCTCATTTCCCCCCTTTCCAAGGGGGGATTAAGGGGGGTAATATCCAGGATCTGAAAAGAAATTCGACTTGTGTGTACACCGTAAGCTTGCGGGGAGGGGATTAAGGAGTGGGGTTCTTGGGGTTTAATAGACATCTCCATAAATTAAATATGCGTAACCTGAAACCCTTGTAGAGACGCGAAATTTCGCGTCTCTACATTCATTATCGGAGATGTCTAATAAGTAATTAAGCGGGCATGATATTACACCAAGATTTATCGAGACTGTATTGAATGTAAATAAGAACCGATATATTGTATCTCTACTCCTGACTTGCACCAGCAGGCGGTGCAGCTGGCTGGGATTGAGGTTGTGGGCGCAAACGGCGCAGCAAACTATTTTGGCTATTGTTTTCTCTTTTCCGCCGCCGTCGATTTGGGGTTGCTTGTGGCTGTGGTGATGGATTACTCACTCGCTCACGGCGGATGTTGCGTAAAGACTCTCTGGTATTTCCCTGAGTGCGAGTTGTTCTAGCTTCAGGTGATGAAGCTGGGGCAGTATTTTCAACTTTTGGACGGCGTATCTGAGGGGCAACTCTAGATTGTACTGGTTTTTCGGCAGGGACATCCATAATAGTAGGTGTTAGCGATCGCCTACGTCTTCGAGTTGTCTCTGTAGAGTTGCTGTTAGTAGCAGTTGTCTGCTGGTTTCTCTCTTGTACTTCTCTGCGTTTTTTCTGTTCTTGGGCTTGGCGGTGTCGCCGTGAACCTTGTATAGCGTATTCAGTTGCGATCGACACTCCTTGTCTACCGCCAGATGCAGGTTTTAATTTCCAGTCACGCGCTTGTCTCAGGGTTTCTTCATCCAATTCGCGGTTTCCACTGGATTTAGCAACTCGTACATTGGTAACATTACCTTTGTCATCAGTATCGACAGCTACCTCTACTCTGCCTTCAACTCCTCGTCGTCTTGCTGCCTCTGGATACTTAGCACCGCATTCACGACAAGCTGCACGACCATTACCTGTACCTGAACTATTAGCTCTTGGAGGTGTTGGTATTGTCGGTGCTGTCACTACTGGCGAACGGTTTCCTGATTCATTGCCAGTACCTGTGCCAGTGCCTGTACCTGTGCCAGTGCCTGTACCTGTACTTAAAGGAACGCCAGTACCTGTGCCTAAAGGAACACCAGAACCAGAACCTCCAGAATTAATTGACGGCACTACACTAGTGCTTCCACCACCCTGATCAACTCTCGTAGGGGCTAGTGGCTTGGTAACAATTTCCTTTGGTGGGATATTTGTCGGCTGTGGCTTTTCTGTTACTGCTGTAGTTTTTTCTGGTTGTTGAACTGGCGGAGTGTTGAGCTTTTCAACAACCTTTTGTTGAACTGGTGGAGTTTTTGGACTTTCAACAACCTTTTGTACTGGTTGAGTTACTATGGGCTGTTTTTTTATTTCTTCTGGAATTTCTTTGACTGGTTTTTCTGGTTCTGTATTCGGTTCAACGATCGCCAACTCTATTGGTTCTTCTTCTAGTTCAGGCACTCGTGTCAAAAAATTACCTATGCCTGAAGACAGTGCGCCGATATGCAGCGCTAGCGAACCAATCAAACTGTAAGCCAGAAAAGACTTAAGAGCCTCAACTTCTTTGGAACGTTGCTCAACAGTGATGCCAGAAAAGCTCATAGCCTATTGCTACCTATTCTCACTAACTTAGTCATAGTAAGATGTACTGGTGCAAATACGCAAGTAAAAAATTTTAATTTTTTGCGAACTGCGTATTTATAAAAAACATCTTTTAATATCAGGGTTTTTGGATAATATTAATTTTTATTTAATTAAATTATTTTTTTTTATATAAAACGAATAAATAGGTAAGTAAAAATCATGACTGATTGATTTAAAAAATTTATCATTATATTTTAAATTTAATTGAGAAAAACTATCAGCTTTTTGCCAGATTCTGGTAGTCTGACTGTGTGTTATTGTTGAGATTTTGAGGCACTACATGGGAATTCAGAATCTGTTTACAGCAGGTGGTGTGGTCATGTGGCCCCTGCTAGGATTTTCGGTGTTAGCAGTGGGGCTGATAATTGAGCGTGTAGCTTTTTGGGTACGGATTAATCGGCGTCAAAGCCGGGTAGTGCGAGATGTGTTGAATCTCTATCGACTCGATAACGTTGTCGGCGCAATGGATAAACTTCAGAAAAATGCCGATTTGCCACTCGCCCGCATTTTTCTTGCGGCTCTAGAATTAGAAGAGCCAAATCCAGAGGAATTTCGTTTGGCATTAGAAAGTGAATCGCAAGCTGAGATACCTTTACTCAAACGCTTCCAAAACATTCTAGAGACAATTATTGGTCTGGCTCCACTATTGGGCCTTCTTGGCACAGTATTAGGATTGATAGCCTCCTTTGCTTCTTTAAATCTTGGTGATGTGGGAGGTACTAAAACAACAGGTGTGACATCCGGGATTAGTGAAGCCTTAGTATCAACAGCATCAGGATTGATTGTTGCTATATTTACACTCCTATTTGCCAATACCTTTCGGGGACTTTACCAGCGCCAAATAGCACTGATTCAGGAGTATGGAGGACAACTAGAATTACTCTATCGCCGTCGTTATGAACGAGGAGAAAAAACTTATGCGTCTACCAGATGAACCTGATTTGCCAGCACAGATCAACATTGTGCCGATGATTGACGTGATATTTGCGATTTTGACGTTTTTCATCATGTCAACTCTGTTTTTAACGCGCTCAGAAGGGTTACCAGTAAATTTACCAAAAGCAGCCACGGCGAAACAACAGCAAGTTCCTACTAAAATTACTGTGACGGTAGATGAGAAAGGACAGATAAGCCTGAATCGTAAACCAATTGCAATTGATAATTTGACACAGCAGGTGCGGACTTTAGTTGGCTCTAATTCAGAAGTTTTGGTGATTATTAATGCTGATGAAAAAGTCGGTTATGGTGATGTGGTGACGGTAATGGATCGAGTACGTCAAGTTGAGGGGGCAAAGTTAGCGATCGCCACTCAAAAACCATAATGTAAATATTAGTGCATAATAAATAATTGTCGGGCGATCGCAAACCAGATCGCCGACATTTTGCAGTAAAAAGACTCAATAAAATTCTCAACGCATACTGGCGATGTTTACAATGAGCTAGACGTACGCATCTGTAATTCTTGAGCGATGCTTTTCAATAACGCTGCTTGTTCTGAGTGGATAAAAAAGTGTCCCCCGTTGAACATCTGTAATGAGAAAGAAGCGATAGTTTGCTGTCGCCATGCTTGCAGACCTTCATAACTAACTTCTTGGTCTTGCAAACCGCCAAAAACAGTAATAGGACATTCCAGCGGCGGCTGGTGAGTATAAACATAGGTTTCCAAAACTGCAAAATCCGCCCGCAGAATCGGGAGGAACATCTGCATCAGTTCTGAATTTTCTAGCACTGCTTTAGGAGTACCGTTGAAATTGCGAACTTTCTCCAGCAACTCAGGCTCTGATAATGTGTGCAGGGGTGGTTTTGTTAACGGGATTTGCGGCGCACGGCGAGCAGATATAAACAGGTGAAATGGTGCAAGACCATACTGGGAGCGGAGTAGACGGGTCAACTCGAAGCTAATGAGTCCACCCATGCTGTGACCAAAGAAGGCGAATGGTTTGTCTAAGTATGGTATGAGATTGAGAGCGATCGCATTCACAAGCGGCTCTAACCGCGTGAAGGGAAGCGACTTTATCTGAGATCCTCGTCCCGGAATTTCCACAAGACAAACTTCGACAGTTGCAGGTAGACTGTTAGACCAGGTGCGAAAAGTTGAAGCCCCGCCCCCAGCATAGGGAAAGCAGAATAAACGCATGTTTGCTTGAGGATTAGGCTGGGGACATGTAACCCAGGAGTTGAAAGCTGGTTTAGTTGTCATAATGGAGCTTAAGAGTTGAATAATGCAACATACAAGTTGCTTAATTTGTTATATTTTTTCTGACTAAAATTATTAAACACATACAACTTGCTGCTAATTTTATTACACTTAAAGCCTGTGTTTTTAACACTATTACACTACCTAAAATGATCAAGACAAATGGTAAAATATAACTAAAATTTTGATTTAATATATTTAAATTTTTGGCTTGAGAAGCAAATCTATAAGCCAGATAACACCAAACTGCTATTAATACAAAAAAACTGACAATAATTATCAAAAAGTTATTTAAATTACTACTAGCAAATAGTGGTATATAAACGCTGATATTATCACTTTCATTAGCAATAGTAATAACTGCCACACTGTAAGTCTGTACATTAAAAATGCTGGCGGTATTTGTCTCTGGATATTCTGTTGTTTCAACTGTAAACTCTTGAATTTCATCCTCTTCTTGATTGATTAAACTACTGATACCCATCGCTATGGGAATTAATCCCAGCAAGCCAATCCAATTAGGTGAGATGATTAATCCACCAAATAACCCAGGAAGACTGGCAATAACTAAAAGAGTAAAGCCTAAATATTGACCAGCAATAATATGTCGGCATCTAAAGCTAGAATTAATTTGTGAAAATAGTAGTAATAAAATAACGATATCATCAATATTAGTGGCAATAAAGGCTGATATTCCCACTAAGAGTGTAGTAATAAACTCACTCATTGCAATCATATCCTGATTTATTTGAATAATATATTACATGATTTTTTTCAATCCTATATCAATAAGATTACCACATTTATCACTGAGGCAATTTTAGCTTTTTTAGTTACAAGTCTTGATGATCTAAATTATCCTCCTACTATTTTTCTCTCAGTTAAGTCCTCAATTTCATCGCAGGCATATTTTCATAACACTTATATCATGTCCCTAGAGCCTGGATGGTAATATTGGGAATATTAGCATTTTTGCACCGATATAAATCAAAATGGTGCGTTGCACTGCATGACAATACACCATCAGATTGGATATTTTCTTTTAATTTTATAAATTCCTGATTGCAATTAGCCTTAACACCAAGAAGAGTAGTTAATCTTTTCATAAATTGTGTTTATCGTTTTAATCACAAACAATATTTGCTTTTATTGAGTCAAAGGAAATAATATTAATTTCAGATACAACCCAGGTAAATTGCTGAAAAAAACACTCACTCAGGAATTACCAGTTGATTTGATAGCGATCGCCTTAAAAAAATCACGAAACTTCTTGTCTGAAGCGACGCTTGTCAAACCAACAACACAACCTAAAAATGCTCCTATACTAGTTGTTTGTAAGCGTCCTAGTTGAGTTGTTAAGTCAAATTTGGGAAGTTCAGGTAATTGGAGGTTGGGGAAGAAAGTCAACAGGAGCATTTGTATCAACGCTAACACTGTAACTAACAGAATTGTTAAACCCAGCAAGTGCAAGGTAATATGGTTCAGTTGATGCTCTCCTTGCTGTTTAATCAGGTGTAGTATCCCTACCCCAACAAGAGAACCGGGAACGCTTCCTAAAGCTAACCATTTCACCGCCTGCACATCAAGGGTTTGTTGTTGCCAGTGTTTGATGCTACCAACGACTTTCATCAGTGTGGCTGCAACGACATCAGAACTTACTGCTACAGCAGGCGGTACTTGAAAAATAAAAATCAACATCGGGGTAATGAGGGAAGCACCACCAACTCCTGTCAAACCAACAACAATTCCCACTAGAAAGCTGAAGAAAGGCAGCAATAAAAAATCCATACTCCTGTCCTTACCTGGGGTTTTGTAGATGGGTTTGTGCTTCGCTGAAACTAAAAAAGTGGTTTGAATGCTGTTATGCAAACTGTTTTAGGCAGCTGCAAGTTTTAAATAACTGTGGAAAAATATCCATCAAACCCTAAATATCGACTGGCTTACCGTATTTTATGTTTAAAATATAGACGTTGACTATATTTTTGTAAAAGCATACAAAATTTTAGTTTTATTTTATACATATACCAGAAGTATTTTTTAAGAAAAAGCTTATTCAGCATATGTTTATACCCCAGTACTAAACTAACTACTAGTGCTTCAAAAAACTACTTTAATTACAGCAAAATATCGTATTTAGTATGGCAGAGTTAGAAAATCAAACATTAGCGTCAAAGCCACAGTCACCCATAGGGTTTGGGCAAAAATTGCTGATTACCTATTGGCGTTCTTTGTTGCTGCTGTTCGTGGGGGTATATGTACCACTACAAATTTTTGGACTGCTGGCGTTAAAGGTGCAGCAAAATCAAGGTGGATTTCCTTGGGATTTACCGATTTTAGTCACGATTCACTCTGTAGCACAGCCGCAGTTAGATGAATTCGCCGTGCTGCTGACTAAAATGGGTTCTTTTTGGACTGTGTTACCTACTCTGAGTGCGATCGCCCTGATTTTACTAGTACAACGTCGCTGGCGATCGCTCACTTATTTACTGATTACTGCGGCTGGTAGTGCGACTATCAACCGCACAGCCAAGGAATTTTGGCACAGAGTACGTCCTGATTTGTGGACTTCAGTCACACCAGAATTTGATTATTCATTCCCTAGTGGTCATGCCATGACAAGTATGACGTTGATTGCTATTTTGGTAGTTTTAACTTGGGATAGTGTTTGGCGCTGGTTAACAGTGATTTTGGGTAGTATGTTTATCTTGGCCATTGGCTGGACACGCCTATATTTAGGAGTGCATTTTCCCAGTGACATTATTGCAGGTTGGATGGTAGCGATCGCTTGGGCAATTGGCGTGAGTTTAATTATTCGCCCATTTTCACACTCAGCAAATATCATCAGTGAACAGCCAGTGAGTGAAACGGAATTATACCCAGAGGAACAGCAATTATTGAAGAAGGCAGAGAAGGCAATTAGTAGGGGTCTTAAACCCAGTTTGGGCAAAGCAAAAGGCATTAAGCTGAATGTCCAGAGGTGGGAACCGCCAGCCAAGGAGAAACAATAGAAGAAGCGATCGCTAATTTGCAGGAAGCAACGGAACTGTATTTAGAAGAGTTCCCGCTTGCTGAGACAGCACCTCGTCGTTTACTGACCACATTTGAGGTAAGCAGTGCCTAAGCTACCCAGAGTTCGAGCCTCTAAAGTGATTGGTTCTGGAACGCTTGGAGGTGAAGTTTTTTTAGCGTTATCCCCAGAGGGGCCCCAAGTTCCCCAGTCCCTTTTAGTTATCATAATTAAATGCATTCATAAGTTCAATACAACAATTGCTGCAATGGTTTAAACGATACTTATAAATGGAATAGCATTTGTTGCAAAGTATGAAGCATTTGCTGCAATTAATTATAGATTTCCTGCAAATACTTAAGCCTTTCTTATATATGGAATAGCATTTGTTGCAAAGTATGAAGCATTTGCTGCAACTGCTTATAGTTGAGCAATAAACGCTTAAGCATGACTTATAAATAATGCAGCATTAGCGGCAAACGTTTAAACCGTCACAGCTAACGGTGAAGTTTAGCAATGACTACTTAGTAGTTGATGATGATGCAATACAGTTCAGTTAAGGATTGTTTGTACAGTGTAGAGATGTTGCATTGCAACGTCTCTACTTTAATTCCCACTGTGGCGACTTGTGATACCAATTCACGAAAATCTTAATACATATAGATTTCTCGTAAAGGCACAACAAGTTTTTTTAGCGTACTTCACACAATTAAGAATCGCTATATATGTCATGTTCTCTGTTGATAAAAACTTCAGACAATACCTGATAAGCTTCTGTCCAAGCTGCCATCACTTCTTCTGTAGCTGCTTCTCCCAAGACATCTTTCATCGCTTGCAGTAAGCTCTCTCCTACAATAGGATATTGCGCTGGTAAAACATGAGTCTGCACATGGCGATGGGCGATGTTTTCCACCATCGACTTTAAAGCAGGTAGATTATCAATTTGGGCAGCATAGCTATAAACTGCTGTAGCCAACTTCATAGGCTGAGAACCATCTGCTTGAGCAGACATATCAAACTGTTCTCTAACCTCTGGATGGTTACGAAACATAATTTCATACATGCGAGTCGTGATTTGCTGACCATTCTTTTTTAAGATAGGGGCTGTGGATTTGACTATATCTATTGTTTGTTGGCTAATCATAGTTTCTTAAACCACTTGGAATGTTGATTAACTTCAAATTAGTGGTTCTTTCTGTGAGTTACTATGAGCTAGCTCATATTAGGAGTAAAAGTAGCGCCGATTTGAATTAGCAAACCTATTCAATTACAGCAATTGCTTGTAGAGTCAACACCCGTCCTAAAATAAGGCTCTATCTGTAGTCAGAGGTATTGTTAACTAATTGCAATAAATATAACAATAGTAAGATATGCACATAGCTACGTCCTAATATTTGTAATCTCAAGATTTTCCATGCAGACAATTAGCAAAAAGTCAACAACAAGAGCTTGGGCAGGTGCGATACCTTTCCTTCGGAACGCTAACGCTAAACCAGCAAAAGAATTTCCTCTTACCCAACTACGAATCATCTCTGGCAAAATCCCAGATGGCTTGCGTGGCACACTCTACCGCAATGGCCCCGCACGTTTAGAACGCGGCGGCATTCACATGGGACACTGGTTTGATGGAGATGGGGCAATTCTTGCTGTCAATTTCAGCGATGCAGGCGCAACCGGGATTTATCGCTATGTGCAAACTTCTGGCTATCAAGAAGAAGCCGCAGTAGGTAAGCTACTTTATGGCAATTATGGCATGACTGCACCAGGGCCAATTTGGAATCAATGGCAAAAACCTATCAAGAATGCCGCCAATACCTCGGTGCTAGCACTTCCAGATAAACTCTTGGCACTGTGGGAAGGCGGTAAACCCCACGCCCTCGATTTGGAAACTTTAGAAACTTGGGGCGAAGATGATTTAGGCGGGTTAACTAAAGGATTAAGCTATTCCGCACACTATAAGCGTGATGAGCAAACAGGGGAGATTTTTAACTTTGGCATCAGCCCTGGACGAAATGCGACGCTAAATATTTACAAAAGCGATTCCACTGGCCGGATTATCCAACAAGCTGCACATCAGTTAGATGGTGTACCATTGGTGCATGATTTTGTTTTAGCAGGACAGTATATTGTATTTTTCATTCCGCCAGTGCGGTTGAATGTCTTACCCCTGCTAATAGGGACAACCAACTATAGTGATTCGTTAGAGTGGCAACCTAGATTAGGGACTCAGATTTTAGTTATTGACCGGGAAACCTTATCTGTGGTCAGTCGTGGAGAAACCGAACCTTGGTATCAATGGCATTTTGCTAACGGTTATGTAGATGCTAGCGGCTCAGTGATTGTAGATATCGCTCGTTATGAAGATTTTCAAACTAACCAATATCTCAAGGAAGTGGCTACAGGTGAGACTCACACCCCAGCTGAAAGTACACTAACACGAGTTCATCTGCATCCCCAAACTGGCAAAGTTACGTCAATTCAGCAACTATTAAACCAACATTGTGAATTTCCGAATGTCCCACAGCAAAACGTGGGGCAAGCTTCTCGGTACACATATATGTCAAAATTCCGCTCAGGAACTGATATTAGCCAAGAGCTATTAAATGCGATCGCTCGTTTCGATCACAAAACCGAAACCCTCACCGAAGCAAATTTAGGAGAAAATCGCTATCCTTCCGAACCCCTCCCCGCCCAAGATAGACAAAATCCTGAACAAGGTTGGGTGATCACCGTTGTCTACGATGGCAATTCTGATAGTAGCGAAGTTTGGGTATTTGATAGCGATCGCCTGGACGAAGAACCCGTCTGCAAACTAGGATTACCCAGCGTCATCCCCCACAGCTTCCACGGTACATGGAACCCAGCTTCATAACAAAGTCTGGCTTCTTAAGTGGGCGTTGCTGAATTTGGATATGAAATTTAACAATTAAGTATCTAAACTCTTACTCTCTGCGCGACGGACACTTTCCTCAAGTCGGGAAACCCGCCCACAGAAGTGTCCTCCTCTGCGTGTTAGCGTTCGCGTAGCGTCTCGTAGAGAAGCGGGGCGTAGCCCGGTAAATCAATATTCTCAATCAGCAACGCAGCTTTACGTCAAAGTTTACTCTGCTGGGATATGGCGAAAACCTTCATTCTAAGAAATACTCTTCAAAAAAGGGGTAAAACTTGTCTGCCAAAAATTCAAACTTTTCTCCAATGCAATCGGGGCGAGCTATTTTATATCCTTTGCCATTGAACCAATCGTAATCATTAGCTGGATAATAATATAGGTGAGCTAAATCATCTTTGTGATGTCCTGATAAAATCAAACTCTTAATTTTAGGAAAAAATTGTACTTGGAAATTTTCTAAAACATCAGTTTGACTTTTAAAAAATATAGCTAAGTTATCATCTCCAATGACTTTTAGCAATGATTTGCTCTGAGCTTTTGGTGAAACTGAAGCCGCATGAGCCATTCCAATATTTCGCAAGAATAATCGAAATCGAGTATTGGGAAAGACTAAAGCGGCAATTTTAGCAGCCTCTAGTTGGAAGTCTGTTTGTACAGTGTAGAAAAGTTTGTCTAAGTCTGTAGTACACATCGTTTTACTTAATAACAAATTATGTGATGAGGTTGCTAAAATTAGTTGCCGGAGATGCGGCAAATCATTTATTAAGCAAATATCTGCTTACTAGTGCTGGCAGGTTACAAGATAGTACAGGGCAGTTTTTGAGATTAGTTAATTAAGTTTTCACCTTCATTGGACTCTTTTACTGAAAATAAATTTAATTAGACACACATCGTTACAATTGGAAATTGCTTTTCCAATTTTGTAAAGTCACTAGGGCGTGTCTGCGATGAAATTAAAAACTGGCAGTTTAGTTTTGCCGACTTAATCCGCAAAGATAACCACACTCTCAAATCAACTTTATCAATTGTTATTAACTGTATAGAAAATTATCAAATCCTTACACCCCAAGGCTTTTGGCTTTTTTAATTTCCCTAAAACTAGTAACGTTATTATTAATCGGCATTTATAATCATACGATTTATCGTTCTTACTGCAACTTCTTATTTAAAACTCACATATTATAGATAGCGTTTCTTAGGTGAGTGAATTCCAGCATGGGATGATAATATCAAACCTGTTGATTGCCTTCACGGTTAGAAACAATTTCTATGACTACATGAGGAGATCTGCCAAACTCCTTGATAAAAGCTGATATCTGGGGTGGAAGCGATATCAGCCGTTAAGGCTTCTTGAACCATCAGGGCGATTCTTTTGGGGAGAGACTGCGCGATCGCTTCCTGCATCGGGTTACCTTTTCAATAGAATAGAAATAAACCTTATATACATCACGCTGATTAAGCATAATTGCCCATGACCACGAAACGCCGCTACCATATCATTACCTTCGGTTGCCAGATGAATAAAGCAGACTCAGAGCGCATGGCTGGCGTTTTGGAAGACATGGGCTTTGAGTGGTCAGAAGATCCAAATAATGCAGATTTGATTCTCTACAACACCTGTACAATTCGGGATAATGCCGAGCAAAAGGTTTATTCCTACCTTGGCAGACAGGCGAAGCGCAAGCACGAGCAAACGGATTTAACGCTGATTGTTGCTGGTTGCGTTGCCCAGCAGGAAGGTGAAACGCTGTTGCGACGAGTCCCAGAATTAGACTTAGTAATGGGGCCACAACACGCCAATCGGCTTAAAGATTTGCTAGAGTCAGTGTTTGCCGGTAATCAAGTTGTGGCAACCGAGTCAGTTCACATTATTGAAGATATCACCAAACCACGACGCGATAGTAAAGTCACCGCTTGGGTAAACGTGATTTACGGCTGTAACGAGCGTTGCACTTACTGTGTAGTTCCCAATGTGCGTGGTGTGGAACAATCCCGCACACCAGAAGCGATTCGCGCCGAAATGGTGGAACTAGGACGGCAAGGCTACAAGGAAGTAACTCTACTTGGTCAAAATATTGACGCTTACGGTAGAGATTTGCCTGGAGCCACACCAGAAGGTCGGCATCTGCACACATTCACAGATTTACTTTATTATGTGCATGATGTGCCAGGAATAGAGAGGATAAGATTTGCTACCAGTCACCCTCGTTATTTCACTGAGAGACTAATTCGGGCTTGTGCCGAGTTGCCCAAGGTGTGCAAACACTTTCATATTCCCTTCCAATCTGGGGATAACGAACTTTTGAAAGCGATGGCACGGGGTTATACTCACGAGAAATATCGCCGGATCATCGAAACTATTCGGCGATATATGCCAGATGCGTCAATTAGTGCTGATGCGATCGTGGGTTTTCCTGGGGAGACAGAAGAAAAGTTTGAAAATACCCTGAAACTGGTGGAAGATATTGGCTTTGACATGTTGAATACAGCAGCATATTCGCCCCGTCCGGGTACACCAGCGGCTTTGTGGACAAATCAATTGAGTGAAGAAGTGAAAAGCGATCGCCTGCAACGGCTAAATCATTTAGGAAATCTTAAAGTAGCTGAGCGATCGCAACGTTACTTTGGCCGCATCGAAGAAGTGTTAGTAGAAGACCAAAACCCCAAAGATACAACTCAGGTAATGGGACGCACAGGTGGTAATCGTCTGACCTTCTTCACTGGCGACATCAAGGAACTCAAAGGGCAGTTAGTAAAGGTGAAAATTACTGAAGTTCGTCCTTTTAGCCTAACTGGCGAACCATGTGAAACAATAACAAAAGACACCGATGTATCTACAATCAACCGCCCTATGATCTCTTCTTCTATAGCGGTTATCAGTTGAGTGCAATACAGACCTAACCCCCAGCCCCTTCCCTTGTAGGGAAGGGGAGTAAGATTCAAAGCCTCTCTCCTTTTAGGAGAGAGGTTTGGAGAGAGGTCAAACTGTATTGCATCCAAACGAGAACCGCTATATATAACAGTAAAGACAAACCCAGCAAATATTGCCAAATAGACATAGGAGTAAAAATGAATGTAGAGACGTAGCAGTGCTACGTCTCTATAAAGGTTCTGGATAACGTATATTGAATTTCACTCCTATGTCTAATAAACATTTAGCGAACACTGCATATCAACTGTTAAAGTTGGCTTTTGCGTTAATCTGAAACTCCTAGCGATCGCAAGCGGGTGCACAGTTTCGCTATGGAATGCTATTCAAAAATGAGATTATTATATAGAATTACGCACCTGTTGGTTCTGTATAACCTTGAATATTTTCCGGCTCAAACTGGCGCAACACATCAGTTGCTTGATGAGTTAGTTCTTCAGTCCCTTTCACTACAATCAAATACTTACCCTCATCAAGGCGATTACGATAAGGTAAAGTATGCTTACTACCTTCAGTTAAATCTACACCACCAGCAACAAAATAAGCACCTAAAGCACCAGACATGGCTCCCAAAAGCCCACCAAGAATATGATTCACAACATTACTGGCTGTAGGCAAGATTTCGATATCAGTTAAAAAGTTGAAAGTATAACCTGCAACAAATCCAAAAGGTACTAGCCAGGAAAATAAACGTTTTGCTCCTTTTTTGGTGTATTTATTATGGTCAAGTAATCTATACTCCTCAGCATTTTTATAGCCACTACCTAAAATGTCAATTTGGTTGTCCAATAATCCTTCTTTCGTCAAAGCAGAGTGAGCGGCTTCGACTTGCGTCCGGTCTGGTAAAACTGCAACAACGTAATTCATAAACTGCCTTAACTTATTTAAATAAAAGTTTATTGAGGGGTGTATAAGTAGCATGAATGCTTTTGCAAATCCGAACGATACGCTGATCTAAAACAAAACTAGTAGTTAGTTCCATACCAAAAACCCTGTAGAGACGCGAAATTTCGCGTCTCTACGACTATTCATGCGTCTGCAATTTGAGAGATAATTGCCGCCTGATGTTGCTCAATCCAATCCGCTGCCCATTGGAACTGTACCTTAGTACGACGGGCAGCAGCTTCATCTTCGGGGCGATCGCCCACATAGCGTGTATTTTCTGGACTGTGTTCGTGCCGAACCATTGCCAGCTGCAACATCCCGGCTCCGGGTTTGCGATAATGTCCAGACCATTTGGTTTTACTATGGTTATGGACATTGTGACGAGTAACGCGAAAGCACTTCCTACCTTCAAAATCAGGGCAAATGTAAATCTCCCTTAATTCTGGGAATAACTCAAGCGTATACTGCTGTTCCTTAATGCACTCTTGGATAGACTTGTATCCGGCGGCAACTCCACCTTGATTCGTAATGCCGACAATAATCCAATTATCTCTGTAAGCGTCAATAGCAACTTCAGCACCCGGAATAATTTTTTGGTCTTGAGGATGTTGAAAGTATTGCTTGCCGTTGAGTGGTTCTCGAATTGTGCCGTCTAAGTCTATTAATAATAGGCTCATTGTCTCCATATAAAATTTCTGTCATACTTAATATTTTAAGATGCAAACCGTTGCCTCTCTTCTAGCTAACGGAAGGCACTATAGGAATAGTTGATCGTCCTCCAGATTGAAAAGATTAAACTGGTATGATACGTTAGTTACAATAAAAAAACTCTGAAAACTCTTCTATTCTAACAAACACAAACAGTGAGAACTCTTACGCTTTAGCTGTTGCAAATCATCCGTAAAGATGAAGGCAGATATGGATTGAGTGCTATGGTGTTGACCAAACTCAGCATTCTTGATCGCTACGATTTCTCCTTAAACAGTTAACTGTACCTGCGTTACTCCTTGACGTAATTTACGTTGTCGATTCACCCAAGACAGGCGAATAGTATTACCGAGCAAAGGAGCTAAATTGCTTGCTAACCATCTCAACAATGGGCTTTTACCCAACAGTTCAGCCTGAGCTATTTCCTGGCTTTGAAGCTGCTGCACTCGAATAATCTCCGGCTCTCGTTGAGCTTGAATTTGCGGTAAAATCGCATCAATATCTACGTGTTCTGCTTTAGAACGTAATAGCGGCACCAAATGGTTTGCTGCAACGATCACATCCCGCAAAGCCATATTGATACCTTGGGCGCGGATAGGTGACATTGGATGAGCAGAATCCCCTAGAAGCAGTAACCCTGGAACATACCAGCGCGGACAATGCCCGACCACGACGGATAACAGTACAGGTCGCTCAATGGTTTGTGCATTTTGCTGCAAATGCTCTGCTAACCAAGGAGGTGAAGCAGACGCCAACATCTTAGACCAATCAACTTGTTTCCAGTCTTCAGTGTCAGCTTCATGCAGCGACCAGCCTATTTGGAGATTTCCCTCTGCTCCCTGAAACAGACCAAATGCGTGGCGACCGTGAACAATTGAATAAAATACATTCTCAGATTCAAAACGTGGGCTACTTGCTAATTTAAACCAAAGAATATTAAAGCTTTGGGACTCTTGCTCTAAAGCTAAATTTGCTCGCTGTCGAACAATTGAATTACGCCCATCTGCGCCAATCACCAAATCGCCTCTAATAGAGCGCTCATCACTGAGCTTCACACCAGAAACCCGTTGCTCATTCCACAGCAAATCTTGTACAGGAGCGCTCTGCACAAATTCAAAATTGGGATAAGTGGAAGCCTCTTCGATTAGCGCTTCGAGAAGGGCTGGCTGTGAAACGAGTGTAGTGGACTGACCACCGAGTTCTATCGGCTCATTAACCTGAAATAGTAATTGGTTGTCGATTAAGAACTCCCAAGCATCCAAACAGCGATGGGGAATGCGTTCTATCATAGGCAATAACCCCATTTGTTCAAGAGCATTCACTCCGCTCGGCATCAGCCCTTCTCCGCGAAAAACTCGACGGAAGTTGCGCGATGCTTCAATCAATTTAACTTCAATACCGCGTTTTGCCAGAAGGAGTGCAAGTGTTGCACCAGTAGGTCCAGCCCCAACAATTACAACTTGAGCCATCACTTTTTTACAATTGTTGAATAATCTTAGAATACCAACCGTGGCTGCGCTTGGTTTAGAGAGGTTTTATTCTTGGCGTCCTTGACGTCTTGGCGGTTTGTCAAAAAAAATAAAGTATGCCTACAGCAGGCTACGCCAACACAACTCAGATAAAATTGCTAATTGTTAAATATGTTCTGGGCGAGTACGTAAATTTTTAATTATGGCGATCGCAATAAGAACAACTACCAAAATCAATGCTACATTTCTTAGCAAAAGGTTGTTCCAGTGCTTAATTGCGATCGCAACCAGTGCCCAGACTATTACTCCCGTGTAAGCAATATCCTGACGTTGGATGACAATAACTGCTGCAATTAAAAAAGCCGCCAATAACATGATGGCAGTCCAGATTTGAGCAGAAATTCCCCATCCGTTCCACCCCTGAAAATCCAAGGCAGACGCTACATTGACAATAGTTGCAACGCTAATCCAGCCCAAGTAAATGCTGATGGGAAAGTGAACACACCACTTCTTGGAACGAGGTACATACTTTTTTCCAATTCCTAATTTGACATAAATAGCAATCAGGGGCAGTAGAATCAAGAGCATTGCAATTACAGAAAGGACAAAAAGTCTAGAGAGGAAGAGATATACCCAGATACTTTGAGCCACACAGGCAATTACCAACAGATATCCTGTTTTACGTAAATCTAAATCATGTTTTTGGTTGGGTAGAAACTGATAGATTCCAAATGCGAATAATGCAAGGTAAATCAGTCCCCAAATGGCGAAGGCATAGTTAGCAGGGATAATCAGAACATTTTTGAACAAAGTATTAGAAATTTCTCCTATACTGAGTCCATTGAGGGGAAAAATGTTTGATGCGACATTGACAACGAAAGCGCCGATAATTGCAAACAAGGTAACAAACTGGCGGAGAAAATCCCAGTTGTTGCCAGATGTGGATTGTTGCATAGGATAGTTTTTATAAGTAAACTAAAAAAATCAATTTTCTCAGATTAAAGCTCTAGAGAGAATTATTTAATTTATGTTATTTGGCAAAAACTCCAGCTTCCAGAGAAAAAGTTTTTACCTGTGAAATTGATAAATTCAAAAGCACTGACCTATAAAGTTTTCAAAAGCTGCGATCGCAGTTTATAAAAATACACAAAATCAAGCTTTTCCCCAACATATTAAGTATTGTAAGTACTCAGACATAATTAATTACACACATTGTTTTCTTATTCCCCATTCCCCATTCCCTATTCCCTATTCCCCATTCCCTGTCTCCACCAATGAATTTAATTTTGTCCAACTACTCATACACTGTAATTTAACTAAAGTACTAAAACAGTAGCATAGACCTGATGTCTAAAAAGCCGTCTCAAAGCCGCCCTTTTGCTTCGCACAACCCTAACTCAGACAAATGGCAACAGAGGATAGCGCAAGTAGCATATCGCTTTAACCAGCAATATTTAGAACAAACCTTTGAACTACCAGCAGAAGTGCAGGCAATGCCAATATTTCAGGAGTGGATTACTGGCATATTGACAGGAAGAATTGTTTCTCTTTTCTGGGAAGTTGCTCAACCCCAAAAGAACCAGCACTGTTTAGACATTGGCTGCGGGGTTAGCTTTTTGATTTATCCTTGGCGAGATTGGCAAGCATTTTTTTATGGACAAGAAGTAAGTACTGTGGCCAGGGATACCCTCAATTCCCGTGGTTCACAGTTGAACTCAAAGCTGTTTAGAGGCGTTGAGTTGGGACCAGCTCATCACTTAAACTACGACTCGGAGCAGTTTGACTTAGTAATAGCTACGGGATGGAGTTGCTATTTTCCACTTGAATATTGGAGCGCTGTGCTGGTAGAGGTAAAACGAGTGTTGAAACCAGGCGGACAGTTTGTATTTGACATCCTTAATCAAGAACAACCTTTAGCAGAAGATTGGGCAGTTCTGGAAACTTATTTAGGTGCTGAAGTATTTTTAGAGCCTCTAGCTGAGTGGGAAAAAATAATTAAAGCTGCTGGTGCTAAGGTTGTTGCACAGCAATCAGGGGAATTATTCGAGTTGTATAAAGTGCGGTTTTAAGCCCAAAAAAATATTAAATAGAATTGACACCTAAACCTCCTCCATTTTGAAACCTGGAGTAGTGCGGGTCGAAAAGCACGCTATTATCAGCAGGGAGCAAGATGCTCCCACTACTTTTAAAACTATGGTTCTCAAAATAGATGTGGTTTAGTTTAATAAATTTGTCTTCAACAAGTTTTTGCAACACAACCGAGCCATTTCCGTAAAAAGGACTAGGTACTGGGGATTATGGATCAATACAGTTCAGTTAAGGATTGTTTGTACAGATTTCATGTGTGTAGAGACGTTGCAATGCAACGTCTCAAAGCGAGGTTATCGGCGTGCAAATTATCTTATCCCAAGCGTATTGAATTGGAGATTGGGTTTTCAAACGAAAAATTATGCAAGGGGCTTTGACCCCGGACATATTTTGGAACACTTCCCCAGTACCCTCTTAGTAAAACACCGCTTGATGACACGGCTTAACAGCGCTATCGCCGCGACCAGTTGAAAGACTAAAACCAAGACCGGATAGCTCTAGGTAAAGATGATGAAAGAAATAACACGCCGCCAATTTATCACAACTGCCAGCCTGGCTACGGGTTTTGCCCTTGCAGTGCAACCCATTTCTGCCCAAGTGATCACCACCGATGTTAAGGGGTTAGTAGCTGGTGCGGTGGAAATTCCTGTCAAAGATGGCAAAATTCCTGCCTACAGAGCGATGCCTGTCAAGGGTATAAATTTCCCGATTGTCATAGTGCTCCAGGAAATCTTTGGCGTGCACGAACACATTCAGGATGTCTGCCGTCGCTTTGCCAAGTTGGGGTATGTGGCGATCGCTCCAGAATTGTTTGTACGTCAGGGCAATGTTTTAAAGTTAAATAATATAGAAGAAATTCGCCAAGTGGTAGCCAAAGTACCGGATGCTCAGGTATTGTCCGATATTGATGCCACAGTAGACTGGGGCGTGAAGTCAGCCAAAGGGAATGCTGATAAATTGGCGATTACGGGATTCTGCTGGGGCGGTCGCATTACCTGGCTGTATGCAGCACACAATCCCAAGGTTAAGGCAGGGGTGGCCTGGTATGGGCGACTAGTGGGCGATCGCACCGAATTGACACCCAAGCATCCCATCGATATTGCCTCTACGTTGAAAGTCCCCATTCTGGGACTCTATGGTGGCAAGGATACTGGTATTCCCCTCGATACGGTGCAGCAGATGCGCGCTCGCCTTAAGTCCAGCAGCAGCAAATCCGAAATCATTGTTTACCCAGATGCGCCCCACGCTTTTTTTGCAGATTATCGCCCCTCCTACCGCGAGACAGAAGCCAAGGAAGGCTGGAAACGTCTCCAGGCATGGTTTAAGCAATATGGCGTGTAACTCTGCGGATACGTTGGTAAAATGTTCACTTACTGGCAAATCATGAGCCAATGAAGTTAGAACTTACACTGTGGTGTCAAATATTCTGCGATCGCACCAAGAGGCTAAGTCCGTATAAAACGTCAAAAGAAAAATAGTGCTATGCAGGCGTTATGCGCTGGCGATTATGCGTAGGCGCAGCCTAACCCAAGTATCGCCAGCGACATCAGTTATACAAATTCTCTAAATTATTGTTACAAATCGCTTCCCCTGCCTCCCCTATCTGCTATCCGTAGTAACCTTTAAAAGAAACGGCATTATTTGGACAAAATCCAACAGAATTACATATGTTTTTCTTAGTAAACATCTCAGTAGATTAGTCGTATTTTTGGTAAATTTGCTGTATTCTAGTATATTCTACGTATTTTTACTCAAAAGGAGACTTCACAAAAGCTTTCTACGGAACTCATAGACGATATAGGACTCTTATTTGATTTTTGTTGGCGTAGCCTGCGCTTGCGCTTAAAAAACTTACACCTTTATTACTTCTTCCCCATACTTCGACTTCTCTACGAGACCGGAGGCGAACGCTCAGTACAAGTTCCCCATTCCCCATTCCCCATTCCCCATTCCCCATTCCCCATTCCCTATAAGTGATTCAAGAATCAAATCGGATTGCTATATATGAAAAATGCTATTGGTTTCTTGAAAAATCAATATTTAGATGCTAATTTTTTTAATGAACAATTTTTAGAATTCTAAATAATATGAAACTACTCAAAAAATCAGAAAAACTCCTCCTCAATAAGATAAAGATCATGGAGGAAATTGAAGAGCAAAATCTTCAAGCCGATATGGTTAATAATCAAGAGCCAACGTTTGAAGAAAAACAAGAACTATATGTAGAGAATAAAACAACTAAGTATATTGGATTGATTGATAATCCTGTAGTTCAAACTATTGGAAATTCAGGGTGGCAGGTTTCTGACATTTGGAAGGATATCAGATTGGATGATTTCTAGTAATATCCAGACTTTTTGAAGAATCTATATTTTTATTGACGATTACACCTTTTCCTTAACTGGCGTCGCAATACCGCGTCTAACTAGACCCGCCTCAAGTTCCCTAATGAATTTAAAGTCTTCCTCTAATACAGACTGGCTTGCGCTTCCAGATAATTCCTCACTCACAGAGGGTTTCTTTTCAAGAAAAGTGAATGCCTGTCGAAATTGACGCGGACTTGCCTTAATTAGCGAGTCAAAATGACAGGGAATAATCTGCTGAAAATCCCAGGTAGCAATCTTATCAGCCCAGTCGAGTACTTGTCTGGGTGCCTGCGGAAGAATGAGAATTTGCAGAATCGGCGCTACAAATGGACGCCCCTCTCCTCGTAGGGCATCAAATGACTGCTTCCAGTTGTTTTGCCATCGAAACGGAAATAACCCGAAGTATGCTTTTGGCGATCGCTGTGGTGCTTTGAGCGCATCCTTGAACATTTGCCCCAGTTTAGTGATCTCCAAGGTACTTGGACAAAAGTAAATCGCAAACAGTGAGATGCGTTCCCATCCTTTGCGACGGTTTGCTTCATTGTCCTCAATCATTTCCAAGGCATTGTCTCTGGCGTGAAACAGCAAGGGGTACGGGTCTAATTGGTTGATCTCAGGCGGTTCTTCTGGTACAGATAGTACCGAATCAGTCACGAGTAGAGTGTGCGATCGCTTGTGCAAAAGAGCAACTTCTGTAAAAGATCCCCGTCCCAGGTTAATGTCCAGCACTTCATAGTCGAACTCATCACCAAAGGGAGCAAGGCTTTTATTCTCTGGAAGCACCTGAGTGCGTTCTTGGGGAAAGCCAAGCCAATGCAATGGTAGGTTTAACGGAAAGCTCCACTGATGCGGGGCAACGAAAACTTGAGCTTGGGGAAAGCGTCTGGCAAAGGGGCCAGCGAAGACCTTATGTTCCAGACCAGAGCTAGTTGGTAGGATAATATACTTCACATCCCCGTACTTTGCCACCAACTCGTTAACCAGGGGCACACACTCAATCGTTGGAGCAACCGGTGCATAGACGAGAAGACCGCCTGTTTCTAGTTTGACCACAGTCATCCGAATCGGCACAATTGTGTAGAGGATACCGTGAAGCTGATCAAATGTCCAAATAGTGTCCTTAACTATTTCCCTACATAGTGTCCGACGCCTGCCATAGGGGTAGAGTGGTACAGCAGGCCAAAACTTCCAGAACCAATCTTTTGGATTACTACTCGGATGCATCCATTGCCCCTGCGGCTGTACTCCCGACTTAGGGTCTTGAGGGTTCATCATTTTTACAAGAAAATTAGCTTTTCTAGTATTTGCATCAATAAAATTTTACCCTTAATTATTGCCTCTAATGGTTCCCAATACTTCTCGGTTAAAAGGGAAAAGGGAAAAGCTTGAATTCCAACCCGATTTTAGGCAATTCGAGTTACCTGCTGATTCACACGGGGACGCCCAAAGCGCTCCCAAGCACTTCCTCCTCGCAGAAATAGCTCTAGGAAGCGTAATGGCTCTCCTGAATTGCCGACTGACCAACCGGAACTACCAGGAGCAAAGGCCAAAGTTCCTTCAGACACCTTAAAGCTGCCATCAGAATACACTGCATCACTGACCACATCTCCAATGCGGATCACGATCTTGGTTTCCGGCTCCAAGTTTACTGTATGCGCTCCAATAGTTGTTTTGATGTTGCCGTAGCCATCAATCCAGGCAATTCGATCTGGTGGAACATCGGGGATTTGCTCAGTCAGAAGCCGATCTCCCAAAAGGCTGAAATCGTCATGCATGATCGCCGCCGCCGCCACAGGAAACACATCCCGTGAGCGAAACTGCGAGCCACCACGAGAAACGTTGACCACTCGCAACTCCTTGGTATGGTCTTTGATAAAGGAGAGGGTGTAGCCCGCATTCACACCCACTACTTTTACACCATTAGGTAAAATGGCATAGGTTAGTCCTTCTCCTTCATTGTCCCGACGGGCTTGTGGATCATCCTGACGAGGTGCACAGTTGTGATAAATCAGCCGTTCGCTCGGGCCTGGGTTCATTCCCAATTGGGCAATCCAGAACCCCGTTGCTAAGGTACTGAATGGCGGAACTGAAAGTAAATGAATTTGGGCATGGGGAAAAGCCATCAGCAGACGTTGCGTGACTTCAGTAAATGCCGGATCTCCTGTACCGTAGTCTGCAATGACGCAGATAAACATTCTGCTTCTCCTACCTTTGGGTAATGATTGGCAATTAATGGTCAGGCAATGGGTGGTGTTCAAACGCCCCAGTGAACCTGCCTCATCAGCAGTTTATGTGTGTTCGCAATTATATGCAAGATTTCTACACAACATTGATAGCCAAGTTCCAGTAAGTGGAAATCATTCGTGACTAGTCTGGTTAATACGTGGGTACTATTAATTGATAATTATTTGCATTAATTATAAGTTATGTTGACAGACTATATTATTTAGCTTAAGAAACTGGTAGCTTAACGAAATCAGTCAGAAACTTTCAGTTGAGAGCAAGCGCAAAGATTTTATCCGTGGGTTTGCAGGATATAAACCTGACTTGCCTATCTTTGAGAAAAAGATAGGCAGTTATATCATGTCCGCTTGATTGCTTATTAAAACCCGAAGAACCCCACCCCTCAATCCCCTCCCCGCAAGCGGGGAGGGGAGACAAAGCTACGCTTTGGCTCTTTGGGGTGCAGTGATTGTGGAAATGATAACTAATTATTCGGACTTGATATTATTTATCGTCCCTAATTAGCTGCACCACTGCGTTATGCCTATGGCACGTTACGCAAACGCATTCTTCAAGGGATTAATTTGTCATTGCCTAGATTTTTTTTAACCTAGCGAACTGACAAATCACCGCTTGTGCGATCGCTACCCTGATTCTGGCGTAACAATTCTCAATAAGGCTTGATACGTGAGAATTAAACGAGAGTTTAAAAGCTTCTAGGAAGTGTGGGTAACGAAAATATCTGAAGACGCCAGGCTTGACAGCAGAGGTTGATAAGTAATTTGTTTCGTTTGATTATCACTTTTCGCAAAACATAATGTTCGTCAGCTTAGTGCAGTTACTTACTCTGGGAAGTTTTTTGCGTAATCGTAATGAACGTTATGGGTTCAGAGCTTTTAAAAGAAAATTCTTCCAAGTATTACCGTTTATACTCAGTTTCATCTTTGTTTTGGCTTTTGCAAGCCAAAGTTTAAGCTTCCAGCCAAGAGCGACTGAAATACTTTGGGATACATATGGTATACCGCATATCTACGGAAAAGACACCCGAAGCGCCTTTAATGCCTTTGGTTGGGCACAGATGCAAAGTCATGGAGACTTGCTGCTGCGTCTTTACGGTCAAGCAAGGGGGCGTGCTGCCGAATACTGGGGAGAGGAATATTTAGAATCAGATAAATGGGTACTGACTATGGGAGTACCAAATCGCGCCAGTTCTTGGTATTCGGCACAGACTCCAGCTTTTCGTAGTAACCTAGATGCCTTTGCTGCTGGAATCAATTCCTATGTAGAGAAACACGCTGATTTAATTGATGACTCGGTTGAAGTTGTATTGCCAGTCAAGGGAGAAGATGTACTTGCTCACCTACAACGGGTACTTAATTTTACATTTGTAGTTGATCCAGAACAGGTTGCAGGTATCACCAACACAGAGCCAAAAGCTGGATCTAACGGTTGGGCGATCGCACCCAAACACTCTGAAAATGGTCATGCTATGTTGCTGGCAAATCCCCACCTTCCTTGGTCAGATTTATACCTGTGGTATGAAGCGCAGATAACTGCTCCAGGTATTGATGCTTACGGAGCAACACTGGTGGGAATTCCCGTTTTAGCGATCGCCTTCAATAATAATTTGGGTTGGACTCATACTGTTAATACCTTCGATGGCTGGGACGCTTATTCTCTGAAGCTGGCAAAGGACGGTTATCTTTTTGACGGCAAAGTTCGCGCCTTTGAGACAGAAACCCTGGCTATGAAGGTGAAACAAAAAGATGGCTCTGTGCGCGACCAAAAACTTTTAGTCAGGCGTTCCGTTCATGGGCCTATTATCACAAAAAAAGATGGTAAAGTCGTTGCCTTACGAGTTGTTGGTCTTGACAGGCCAGGTACATTGGAACAGTGGTGGGATATGGCACGTTCCCAAAACCTCAAGCAGTTTCAAGCCGCACTGCAACGCTTGCAACTCCCAATGTTTACCGTGATGTATGCCGATAGAGAAGGGCATATTATGCACCTGTTTAACGGTCAAGTTCCTGTGCGATCGCAAGGGAATTTTGAATATTGGGAAGGCGTAATTCCTGGTGACACCTCAAAAACGTTATGGACTAAAATTCATCCCTACCAAGATTTACCGCGTGTTATCGACCCTCCAAGTGGTTGGTTACAAAATGCCAATGATCCACCCTGGACAACGACCTTTCCACAAGCTATTAAAGCAGATAATTACCCGCCCTACATGGCACCTAATTACATGGATTTTCGGGCGCAACGTTCTGCAAGAATGCTGGCAGAAGATGACAAAATTTCTTTTGATGAAATGATTGCATACAAGCATTCGACGCGGATGGAACTAGCCGATCGCCTGTTAGATGATTTGATTCCTGCTGCAAAGAAGTACGGAAGTGAATTAGCCAAACGCGCAGGTAGTGTACTAGAGGCTTGGGATAGGCAAGCTAATGCAGATAGTCGAGGTGCAGTACTCTTCACATCTTGGGTGGAAGCGATGGACTTAGATAAAGCGTTTAGCAAACCTTGGAGTAAAAACTCTCCCCGCACAACACCTGATGGTTTGGTTAATCCTCAAAGTGCAGTTGCAACATTAGAAACTGTAGCAGCTAAGGTACAGAAGACTTACGGTGCGCTCGATGTACCGTGGGGAGAAGTTTTCCGCCTCAAGTATGGAAATGTCGATTTGCCTACTAATGGTGGCAGTGGAGAACTTGGGATCTTCCGCGTACTTCACTTCGCTCCCACATCAAATGGGCGTTTTAACTCAGTTGCTGGTGATTCTTATGTGGCTGCGATTGAGTTTTCTAATCCTGTAAAGGCAATGGCACTAACTAGTTATGGAAATGCAACTCAACCGGGTTCGCCTCATACTAGTGACCAATTACCGATGTTTGCTCGCAAAAAGTTGCGTCCAGTTTGGCGCGATCGCACAAATATCGCAGCTCATTTAGCTGAACGCAAAGTGTTTTAATAGCCTGAAGTGTTAGCCGACATTGGCTAATCTCCCAAGTAGGCGATCGCTACGCCCCCCGCAGCAAAAAGTCGAGCCAGTGCTACCTCAGCGCTGTCGGAAGCACAGAGTTAGAGCGGCGGTTCCCTAGTGCCTATGCTTGCTCGTAGATTAAATATCGCGGTAATGGCTTTAGCCTATGCAGGTAATCACTTCAGGGTCTTTTTCAAAACTGATTAAGGCTAAATAATCTGGGTTGGCTACTAAACTCCAGTATGAGAAGCGTTTACTGACAGAGCAGCAGTTGGCTAAAAATGCCAAGCTAGAGGTAGAAATTTGTTGCAATCATTTGGGGTTAGGCTATGGGCATTGATGAAATACTTAAAGCTTACCGGGAAGAAATTTTGAGAATTGCTGCTAAGTACGGGGCGTATAATGTGCGGGTTTTCGGTTCCGTTGCTAGGGGAGAAGCAAGACCAGATAGTGATGTGGATTTTCTGGTGGAACTTGAACCACAACGAACTTTGTTAGACCAAATTGCTTTGATGCAGTCCTTGGAAGAATTGCTAGGACGTAAAGTTGATGTGACTGAACCAGAAACTTTACATGAGTTGATTAGAGATAAAGTATTGCGGGAATCTGTGGTGTTATGAGAGATGATCGCCTGTACTTGAGCAACATCTTTGAATGTATCGAGCGCATAGAGTCTTATACCCGTGATGGCAAAGAGGCATTTTTGCAAACCACAATAATCCAAGATGCGGTGAAACTATAGTAATTAATTTTTTACCAAGGGTTGTCACAGGCAAGAAACAGCAAAGGATTTGAGAATCACTGCCACGCACGTGTATTCGCCTTTGTATAGCAATGGATAAATTTTGGTCGCTAAGGAAACTGATGGTGCTGAAAGCGAGCTTCAATCAACGCAAAGTCAGAACGTCGGTTTCCAGCGTTCTGACTTTGTAAAAGAGTGGAGGGTACAGAGCCGCCCACTGATTGCAATTACGAATTACGTACAGCTAACGCATCTGGAAGCACTATTATCAATTACGAATTATTTTGACTTCTGCCTTCTCACTGCTCTTCACTTTTTTCCTGGAGAAGCGATCGCCAATCGGTAATTGCTTGTTCTGTCCATAGCCAATTGCTACTCAATTTATCTATCTGAAAATTTATCGGATCATTCTTAAGCACCATTTGGCTTTGTTTTATCGCTTCCTTCATATACTGTGCTTGTTTATTAGCAGGTTGATTAGGCGCAGATTTATACAGCCCAATGGCTAAACCAGCATAAGAAGTTAAGGCATCCCGAGGTACTGCTCCTTTGAAAGATACTGTTGCAGTAGAGGCTGGGTTTTGCTCTTTGAGAGCTAAATTCAAAGCCTTGAACCAGGAGTCATTAGCTCGATTCAGATTGCCTTCTGCATAGTAAGCAAATCCCAACGCATTATTATACAAAAGCGATTCTGGTGTAGCTCTTGCAGCATTTTCCCAGTAACGGCGGGCATCATCAACACTGTATTTATTGTCTCCAGTTTGGATAAACTGCCAAGCTAATCGCCCTTTGAAAAAGTTGACAGATGGATCATCAACTTGTGTATTAGGAACCAGTTTAAGCGCAGCTTCAGCCGCAGCAAGTACGCCACGATTGAGTAGTTCTTCTACAGCTACCAGCCCAGCTTGCAAGTCGCCTTGGCTCAATTTTTCAGTGGCTGTGGCGGTGACGATTCCCGTTGCTGCTGTCTCTAAGTCGATAGTCGGCTGCTTTTGGATGGGTAAAGATTGAATTGATGGAATGTCAGGCAAAGTTGCTAGAGGTCGATTTTGTCCCCACCAATTTAAACTGATAATAGCTGCGATCGCGCTTATACCCACAACACCAATAATCGGCCACAGCTTGCGGCGTTGGGCACGACGTTTTCCTGGAATTGGTTGCGATGCCTGCGGCGGGCTACGCCTACGTGAAAGTTGGGAATTCTCCCAATCCCTTTCCAACTGCCCAGCAATCGGAATTTCCGCAGTTGGGTCTTCTCCCCACAACCCTGCTTGTTGATCCTGGGAAGTTATTTCTTCTGAAACCTGCCTATCTTGAAGATGATCTTCTCGAATCTGTTGCACCAATTCCGCATTCATAGAGGTTTTTTCTGGTGCAGCTTTTGGGCTATCTAGCTGGCGAAACAAGTCCGAAACTATAGCAGAATCTTCTGCATAGCTTGGGTCATCATACTCAATTTCATCAACGAGATCGCCCCAAGTATCTTCACCTAGCCAGTCCATCTCAGAAGAATCGCGTGCTAACCCAGAAGGGAGCATTTCCTCCATTGCTAGTGGCATCTCGGTATCATCTGCCACAGCAGAGTACATCGACCTAGAAGGTGTCGTCAGAGGTGAATTATTATACTGGCTCAGTGACTCTGGACTTTCAGATAAATAAATTTCTTGGCTCAGAAAACCGTCAAATTCTGGCTGGAGATACAAAATTGGTAATGCCCAGTACATCTGGTGAGAACCATAGGCAGAAATCAATCCTTGGCGTACCCGACTCACGCACAAATCCACTGGATATCCTTGACTCAAGTTACGGTAAAACAATTGTGTGAGGGTCACTGCTACTTCATCGGGAATGCGTTCTGACATGGCCAAAACACTCCGCATCCCCCGTTTGACCAAACTTTCCGCGAGGTTACGTTCGCCCGTATCACCAGAGGCATTATGTGCAGCTGTATATGCCCCCAAGCAGGAGTTAAACACTGCCATTTGGATGTTATTGTTGACGAGCAAGCCAGCCAGATCATCCCCACTCAAAGTTTCCGTTAAACCAGTTCTCTTACTGACAAGATAAATTTCTCCACCATTGGGGCCTAAGTTGCTATGCCCAGAGTAGTGCAGAATATGGTATCTTCCTTGCTCAAGAGCCTGGGTCAGTTCTTCCCGCCCTGGTTGATCTAACAGAGCAAGTTCAATTTCTGGAGGATGATTGCCACTTTCACCAGGTCGGAGTATTTGACGGTGAAGTTCAGCTTGCAGTTTGATCGCTTCTTGTTTCAGCAGGTCAAGACGAACTTGATCTGTGGGGGAAGCAATTATCATCAAGACTTTCACGCCACCTTCTTCCAATGGTGACGGGATGTTTCTTGATCGCAAACGAGATCCCCCAAGAATTCCACTTTGAAACCGAGAAAAAGCGACATAAGGCCCAGTAGCCAAAGGGCGATCGCCTGCTTGCATCACTTCCCAAGGCAGACGAGCTAACCTAGTATCTTTTAATCCCAAACGCAAGCGTAGTACTTGTTGATGGTTCTGGGCAATACCTTGAGCGGTAATCCAACTATCTCTGAGAGTGCCTTGAAACAGCGCGTTATAAAATTGCTGACCCAACGCCACCAAGTTTACAGAGTTTCTAGCGATGGCATCCCCCTGTAACACCGATTTCAAAGGGTCATTCATCAAATGCCCAGCAGCCGTCAACCAATCAGCTACAGGCCAAGTCACCAATTCTTCAGCCAACGGCACCCCAGGCGCGACCTGTTCCGTCCGCACCAAGTAGTCATTTTGTCCTACTGGAGTTACGGAAATGTGAAATTCCTGGGTCACAGCTTCTGTTCGCCTCCTAAATCTGGTTTGAAACGCGAAAGTTTCAAGTCGATTTTTCACTCCCTCTGATAACTTAGATGCATCCTGCCACTGGATGTTTCTGATTCCAGTTGCTTTGCTTTTTCTGCCTTTACAACTTTATCCGGATCGGATTGCTTACGCCTAGAACACTTTATTGGTAGATGCACCTTGATCTTCAACTCCCCTAGTTGGCTAACACCCACTGGGGGTTTTTTTCAATTTTGGCAAACAACAACAACCTTTGACCCAGTTATTCTTTAGCAGAAAATTGTGCCTAACCCTAGAATACTTTATTGGTAGATGGATACACGTTGATCTTCAACTCCCCCAGTTACTTATTTATAGACTAGGGTTTTTATGCCACACAGCGACAATCGCTCTTTTAATAAATTTATCCGGAGAATGGTAGTTAGACCTAGAACATTTAATTGGTAGATGCACCCTGATAACTAGCTCCCCTGGTTGGCTAACACCCACTGGGGGTTTTTTATGTTGAGCCAGCAGCAACAACTCCCGACACATCCATTTTTTAATGGAGCATACTGATTATTTAATCGGTAGGTGTTCCCTAGACATCTGGTGAAATTAATTATATGTTACCTGAAATCCTTGTAGAGACCTTCGATGTCACGTCTCTACATTCTTTTTCACCAGGTGTTCCCTGATAACTAACCCCTCTGGTTAGCTAACACCCATTGATGGTTTTTTGAGTGAGCAAACAGCAACAACTTTAATCTACTCACATCTTGCACCAGTCAAAAACCGGGTTTCTTGGATTTGCTAAACCTGAAAACCTAGATTTTTCATCCATAAACTCAGTTTTTCAGGTTTGATTGACAAAGGTGTAAGATATCAAACCTAACCAAATTTATCCGGTAGATAGTGGTCAACTTGATAAAATCTAAATAGTAGATACACCCTGTTAACTCACTCCCCTAGCTGGCTAACACCTACTGGGGGTTTTTTCTAGTTGATATCACCATCAACTTTTAATTTTGACAATTTATCTGGAAGATACTGCTTGTCCCTAGAACAGATGATTGGTAGATACACCTTGATAACTCACTCCCCTGGCTGGCTAACACCCACTGGGGGTTTTTTCTAGTTGATATCACCCCATCAACTCTTAATTTTGACACTTTTATCCGGAAGAGCCTGGTTCTTCCTAGAACATTTAATTGGTAGATGCACCCTGATAACTCACTCCCCTAGTAGGTTAACACCGACTGGGGGTTTTTTTATTTTAGAAAAAAAAACAACAACCTGCGTTTGTACAAATTTATCCGGAGAATGGTAGTTAGACCTAGAACATTTAATTGGTAGATGCACCCTGATAACTCACTCCCCTGGTTGGCTAACACTGACTGGGGGTTTTTTTCTGCTTGTATACCCTACCCTGACACAGAAGCTTGGCAATTTTCCTCTGCAACTAGTAGCTCACTACTCTTGCTAACACTGCCTGATAGACATTGAATGTCTTTTTGTATTTAGCCAAGAGCAAAACCTGCTCACTCATTCCTTGAATGGCTTTCCTTACATTGTGAGCCAAACATGCCAATCCAAAATGATTGCTGTGATATTTAATCACATTCTTAATTTTTTTTCTATATTTTGACGTTAAATTGGTTTAACTTTCCAGCAATATACTCATATTCATGGTTTGTGCTATAGTACATTGCCTAAAGTCTGAGAGTTACCAGTCCATGAATTTAGCTGTGATTAAATTCTCTTCAGAAGAGTGCGGGATCTGCCACAAAATGTCCTTTTATGACAAAAAGGTGGCTGAAGAACTGGATTTGCAGTTTATTGATGTCAAAATGCAGGATACGGCTGCTTACCGCAAGTATCGTAAGATTTTACTAACTCAGTATCCCGATAAATCCGAAATGGGATGGCCTACTTACATCATCTGTGATTCTCCAGAAGCAGAATTTCAGATTTTGGGTGAAGTAAAAGGTGGTCATCCCAAAGGAGAGTTTAGAAGTCGTCTACAAGAGGTTCTGAATTCTACAGTTAGTCAGAACTAATCACCTCAAAAGATTTAACTTCCAGGACAGGGCCAATCATGGCAATTGTCATGATATCTTCACGCACCTGTCCTTTAACTTTGGCTTTTTGTCCAGCTTTGAGTAAGCTTTTGTCAGCACCTTTGAGGATTTCGTAGGTAACACCCTCGTCGGTGAGTAATGCCCATGTGCCTGTGCCAATGTCACGGCGTTGGATTGTGCCTGTAATTGTAATGCTCATAATAAGTGCAGAGTAGGGACTGGGGACTGGGAGTTAGGGATTAGGGACTGGGGACAATTCGACAAGCTACTTCTCTGCGAGAGGCTGCGCCCGAAGCGTAGCTATGCCGCAGGCTTTACGACTGCGCTCAGTACAAGTCAGTGCATCGCTGGGGACTGGGGACAAGGAGGAATTATTGAACAGGTTTCTCCCTTGTCTCCCCCCCTCTATTTTGTCTCTTCCCAATACCCTTCTATGCTGATTGCTCGTTGTTTTTCAGTGCTAAACGAGCAAGTCCATAACAGAGTAGGGCATTGGCGATGAGAAAGATACGTGCTAGGTTACCACTTCCCAATCCCCAAACTGCTGGATCGTAAAGCGCACTTACCGTTAAGCACGCTGTTATACCTATGGTTGAACCAATCGCAAACCATTTCCAACTGGGATTTCCTAGCAGCAATGCCATTAACACAACGGGAATTAGCACGCTGGCAAATAGGGGATTAAAAGCATCAGTTCCCTGAAGAGTGTTGCCTAGTTCAGGAATTGAACTGCCTAAAACCCGGAAGGGCCACTGGGGAAGGTCAAAGATATAGATTCCCTTGAGGAAGAATAAACCAGAACTGCCAGCAATTAAGCCACTAGATAAAGGCCAACTCCAAGTGAAGGGGAAGTAAACCCGTAAAAACCAAGCCAGGAGATAGGAACCAACTACCATTAAAACCTTGGGTAACAGTGCCACTACACCACCATCAATCCAAAAGCCGGGGTTAATATAGCCGTTATCCCGCAACCACCGGAAGAAATCTGGGAAACTGATTTGCCCGCTGAAGGCTAGTTTGACTGCTGCTTCTGCGTTGAGTTGTCCAGCGCCATAATAATTCAAACCATCATCTTGAATAACTCGTGCTGACTGTTTGAGGACTTTTAAAATTTCATCTGGTTCTTTGATTCCAGCGGCTTTGATTAATGCCGTAACACCAGCAACGTGGGGAGAAGCCATGCTTGTACCCTGGAAACCCAGAAACACCCCTTCGCCGTTTTCGTCGATGGTTTCTTGGAGAATCTTACCAGCGTCACTACCACCAGGAGCGGAGATATCTATCCCTCCACCAAAGTTAGAATAGGGCGCTCTTTCTCCATCTGGGCCAAATGCCGAAACACCGATGACATGCGGGTAGCGGGCTGGATAGCTTGCCCCATTGGCGTTTTCATTCCCAGCTGCGGCAACGATCGCTACACCTTTTCTATGAGCATAATCGATCGCTTGCTTCATTAACTGGCTTTCACCAATACCACCCAAGCTCATATTAATTACATCTGCGCCTTTATCAGCAGCAAACTTAATCGCTTCGGCGATATCGGCAACTGTACCGCCGCCATATGAATTGAGTACCTTCAAAGGCATCAGATTGGCTTCGTAGGCAATTCCAGCGACGCCGTATTTATTATTAGTGGCTTGGGCTATAGTTCCGGCTACATGAGTGCCGTGTCCATTGTCGTCTTTGGCTTCTTCTCGGTCGTTAACAAAATCATAGCCTTTGACGAATTTTGTCTCATACAAGTCCCGCACACGAGTAATTCCGGTGTCAATTACAGCAACCGTGATGCCGCTACCTTTGGTTTGACTCCATGCACCTTCAACGCCAATTTTATGCAGGTTCCATTGTTTGCTGTAATATTGGTCGTTAGGGCCAGTTAATGAAGGGCTTGCTTCATCGTCTTGAGGACGTAAAAATTCTCCCAGCCAAGCGGCTTTACCGGGATTTGGAATCTTGTAGATGTAATTCGGCTCGATAAATTCCGTAGCTTTAGCGAATTTGGATTTTTTCAGTTCCTTGAGTCGCTGGCGATCGCCTTTTATAATATAAACATTATCCTTTGCTGAAAACTTGTTGTCTAATTGGGGTGTAACGTTGTACTGTTGAGCGATCGCTTGTAAATCTTGCTGCACTACCTCTCGTGGAATATCTTCACGAAAATCAAGCAGAATTGTCTCAAAATCGCCTTTAGCTGCCAGTCCCTGAAAATTCAGGAAACCAAATATGGCAGATCCCAACCCAATGACAAACAAGCACAATAATATAAGTCTTCTCATATTAACTTATCACCGCTTTTTGCCAGTTTGTTCACTACCATAACTTAATCTTCGTTTCTTTTTGATGTATTTTGCGCTTTAGTTACAATATTTACAGAGGACTTAGGACTTTTTTAAACGATGGAACGTGGTCTTTTGTGGTTGCCCCTGTTAGCAATGTTTTTCTGGTTGGCTTGGCAAGGTTCGAGGGAGTATCAAAAAGTTGAAGCCTATCGCACTTGGGCAGAGCAATTTGAGCGGGCTAAGTACGATATTTATGCAGTACTTGGTCAAAAAGGCAACAATATTACCTGGGGAAAACCCACACCAAAAGGCCCTATTAAGTTAGAAACATTCTCTTTGCTTGATGTTCAACAAACGCGTCTTTTGGTAGATGACAAGCTAGTAGATATAGAAACACCACCAGAAAAAGGTCGGACTATTGAATTGGAATTTGTATTTTCCGAACCTGCTAACTCGGTGCGCGTTCCTTTTACAGAAATCCCTTTAGCAGCGGAATGGGGTAAGTATTTGCAGAAAGCATTGCAAAGCTTGCGATCGGAACAAACTCAGTAGATATTAGTCATTAGTTATAGCGTTTCCTAGTCGGCTGAGGTACAAATTTATCGGTGTTTATCGGGAGGACACTGCGTTGCGGTGAATCAGCGCTCTTGGTAGGGTTTCCCGACAGCCAGGCGACTGTGTTCGCATAGCGTCTCCGGAGGAGATACCCGTTGGCGCAGCCTCTCGTAGAGAAGGGGGGTTCCCCCCGTTGTAGCAAGTGTCCGTTGTTTATCTGTGGTTAATTACTTCTTGGTGTACCTCACTCAAGTGATCACCGCTATAGTAGAAACGTAAAATTTCACGTTTCTACAAAACCTAAATTTATTTTAAGGCTCATAGTCGCTTTGAGTAATAGCTACAACATGAATTTTTACTAATTCCGCCTTAAACTTCTGTGCCGCACTAGCACTGTTGACAAAATGAGTGTGGCACTATATTCAGCACTAGCAAAAACTATCTTAAGTAGCTAAGTGGAATTAAATAGAAGACCCCCTGTAGTCCCCCTTGGTAAGGGGGACGGCGACAGCCGGGGGTTCTATCTTCGGTTTAATTAAGCCCACTTACTTACTTCTAATAACTATAGGTTTGTAATATATTTTTAATTATTTAAAAAAATCTAATAGTTAGGAATATTACTAATAGATTTTATCGTGAATCTAGTAAATAAAAAATGGCTAGCTTTTTTTGAAGAGTCATATTTGTTATGAAACGAATTATTTCAATTTTCGGTATTGCTTTACTGCTCAATGCCTGTGTTTCGAGAGCCAAGCTTCAACCTTACTTGACGGTTGTACCGCAAGAAAAGCCGCAAAACCCACAACCAAATCCTTTGGGAGCTATTATCAAGCAACTACCGTCTGGCAAGTAATTTTTACTTATGAACGCTCAAACAATATCCAGGGTGCCTGTTGCATTAACCATTGCTGGTTCTGATAGTGGGGGTGGCGCGGGAATTCAAGCTGATTTACGCACTTTTGCCTTTCATTGTATCCACGGAACTAGCGCTATAACCTGCGTTACGGCACAAAATACTTTGGGGGTAGCGCGGGTTGATGCTATGCCAATTGAGGCTGTTGTGGCGCAAATCCGGGCAGTAGTTGAAGATATTGGCGTACAAGCTGCAAAAACGGGAATGTTGCTTAATCAGGAAATTATCTCTGCTGTTGCCGAGCAGGTAGAAGCTTTACAAATCGATAATTTAGTGGTTGACCCTGTAATGGTGTCACGCACGGGGGCACAATTGATTGATGATGATGCTGTGAAAACTCTTCGCAATGCCTTGATTCCCAAGGCGGCTATTGTCACGCCAAATCGCTATGAAGCAGAGATTTTGAGCGACTTAGACATTGATTCTCTGGACGATATGCAAGCCGCAGCCCAAATCATTCACCAAAATTTAGGGGTGAAAGCTGTTTTAGTCAAGGGTGGAGGGATGCAAGGGAATTTGCGTGGTGTTGATATCTGGTTTGATGGTCAAAAGCTGGAAACTTTGACAACAAAACTAGTAGAGACAAAAAATACTCACGGTACTGGTTGTACACTATCAGCTGCGATCGCTGCTAATCTGGCGATGGGAAAGGACTTGTGGCAAGCAGTGCAACAGGCAAAGGAATATGTTACAACTGCACTCACTTACGCCCTAGACATTGGCAAAGGGCAAGGTCCTGTGGGACACTTCTTCCCATTGTTACGAAATTAACCTCTTGAGAGGCCATCAGTTATCAAACTGTTAACTGTTCAGTGATTACAGACCATATCCAAAAAAATCTTTGCCCTCTGAGGATTTTTCTATTATTCTTGGGCATAGTTTCAGGGCTGACTATACTCTGTTAGCATCTCTGTACGATCTAATAACCTTGATTTTTAATACCAAGCCCCCGATGCGAGCAACCACAGGTTCTGTTCACCGGAATTCACCAATACTGACCACTCCAGCTTACCCTCCCTCTGTACCGCTATCTGTATACCGAGAATTGTCAACAGAGTTGCAAGCAACCCAGGCCAGGTTAGATGCGCTCAACGCCCAAAATCAGCACCTAGCACAAGAAAATCAACTACTCCGTCAAGAAATTACCAACGTAGTTCAGTCTTTTTTACACTTGCAAAAGTTTGTAGATTCCCGTGCTACGCCTAATTATCACCAAGTTCCCTATGCTTCCGGCTACGTCAAAGGTGCAGCCAAACAGCCAGTCACTGAAGCACGCCAACGTCAGCAGGTTTCGCGTTCACGTCCACCCACAGCGCCCAAAGTGCCTCCCGGAAAAAGCCGCCGTCAGCACTCCTCTATGCCTGTAATGGAAATGGGTTTCCCGATACCAGAACCAGTCTTTATAGAAGAGCAGCAAGTACGCTATTATCCCATTGCTCAACCAGGAGTAAAGGAACTCAGTGGCTGGTGGTTAGTGATTACCATTATATTAATTATGCTTACCGCTTTTGGCGCTGGATATTTAGTTGTGCGTCCCCTGTTTGAACATCAAAATCAAAATCGTTAGTTGACACTTCAACAATCAGCAGCAGCAAGCTTTTGGACTACATTGCGATTTTTCTTTTATGACTCTGTGAATATCCAAGCATATCTAGCCAAGAGCGGAATTTATCTATTTTTAGGTTATAAAACATACATAAAAAATGCTAATTTGACGGCAATTTCCTCATGTTAAGACCTCAAGCATTATCCAATTAAGCATCCTTGCTGTTGTTTCTCATGTTGAGAGTTCTCAGGTAAAGCATTTACATTTAAAAGAGTGACAATTATTACATATGTTTTAGGAAAAGCGCTGTTAGTTACAGTGTTAGACAGCAAATCTGGTTAGATAGATAAGCGAAGATAGTAGAAGTCAGGAGTTAAGACATGAAAAAAGTAGAAGCAATTATTCGCCCATTTAAGTTAGATGAAGTAAAAATTGCCTTGGTCAACGCTGGTATTGTTGGCATGACTGTTTCTGAAGTTCGGGGTTTTGGACGGCAAAAAGGCCAAACTGAACGATATCGCGGTTCTGAATACACCGTTGAGTTTCTGCAAAAACTTAAAGTAGAAATAGTTGTTGACGACAATCAGGTTGATATGGTGGTAGACAAAATTATCGCCGCTGCCCGGACTGGCGAAATCGGCGATGGTAAAATTTTCATCTCGCCTGTTGAGCAAGTGATTCGGATTCGTACCGGGGAAAAAAACACAGAAGCAGTTTGACTGCTAATAAGCTTTTGAACAATATGCTCTATATGTGATTTAAAAACTCACATATAGAGCATATCCACACGTGCTACAGAGTACATGCAGTCCAAGACAAAAACTAGCCTTACCCTTGACATAGTACATATGTTCTACTTATATTTAATATATAATCTATATATAAAAGCAAAGGAAAAGATGTTTTGAGCAAAAAAACTTTAATCACGCTTAACTTATCGGACGCCGAGCTTGACCTATTAAATAGTCTTAGTCAAAAAAAGGACATGAATAAGTCAGCTGTGTTACGGCAAGCCTTACGAATGATGGGGTTGATTGAGCAACGTATAGAACAAGGTGAAAAATTTTACTTTGAAACTGGAGACAAGAAGAAATCTGAACTTATACTTGTCTAGCTTGATTGAAACTTGTGAGTTATTCCCTTGAATGCGATTGCTAAGCTACCCTTATTACGTGTCAAAGATTCAGCCTTAGTTGAAGCAGAATTATGTCATCTATCTTCTAAGCATATTTCAGACTTTGAAACCTTTTGGAAACAAAGACTTCAAAACTCATCCGAAGAAGATAGCCATTGGTCATGGATAGATAAATTTTTTAAGATTTCAACGCCAAATTATGAAAGGTTCGCATTAGAATGCGAGGCAATTACTCAAGGACTTATGATTCTAGAACTAGATTTATATCGTTCTCTTTTAGAATCTACTAAGAATGTCGTCTATGTAGATTACTTAACTATAGCTCCTTGGAATCGTCGCTCTATAGAAAATCCACCAATGTATAAAGGTGTAGGAAGTACTTTACTAAAGTTCGCTATAGAGCGTAGCTTTGATTTAGATTACAAAGGTAGGCTTGGTTTGCATTCTTTACCTGGTGCGGAAAACTTTTATAGAAAACTTGGGATGGTTGATTTGGGATATGATTCCAAAAAACAAGGACTAAGATATTTTGAGATTTCTTCAGACCAAGCTGAGAAAATACTCAACCAATCTAGTTAGCTGGTCAACTTGGTTGTGGATAGTTAGGAAGGGGTAGAGTGATGCAATATTTATCGAGTAATTCTTGGTTGCAATGGGCGGTTCAACTTGAAGATGAAGTAGATTGCAATGTGGCTGCCGGATTAGATTTAGGTCAAAATTTAGGGAGATATTTGGCTAAAACTCAAGCTCATATTAGTTATGAAAAATTAATAGCAATTTTGCAGGAAGAGTTGGGTAACATATTATCGCAGGAAGAAATTGAAGAAATCGTGCAAAAAACCGAAAATGATATTTTGGATTGTCTTCAACAAAAATTCCAACATTCTAACGTAGCGTGAGGATTTGTTTATGTCAACTGAGCCAAACTCAGAAGCTAATAATGTAACCACATTAAGCCAAGCACGCCTCAATCGTAAGGGTAGTAGCCCTATAATTGAGGTGTCTGAGGATAGGCTCAGAGATATTTTATCTTCAGTTGTTAGTGATCAATTAACGCAAAAGCTGACTCGATTGGAGAACAGTATTAACAGAGTAGTAAGCCAATTTGAGGCTGTACGAAATGGAAGTTCTGAAGATGCTGCTTTAAGAGTCACAACTAATCTCGATAATGCAGATATTGCTTTGAGTGCAATTAGCCTTCCTAAGGAAGAGCATTATCCTTATACGTGTATTCATCTAGCCGAAGTTTTAAATATACGCAAGTACGATGTTCTTCAAAGAATAAAAATCTTAGCTTTACGTAACAATCCAATTTACCATATAAATATTTCTACTGGAAGAACAAGCTATATAAATAAATGGTCTGAAGCGACTCTTCAAAAACTCAAGGAGACAATTGCCTCAACCGGGCAATAGAGGTAAGCAGCATTTACACTTTGAAAAGTTGTGGTGAGGCATTTTTAGCTTTGATACCACAAGCCTTTATTGTATTTTACTTAATCACTATATTTCGTCCCATTTTCAGCAACGCCGAAAGTACTAATTCTCGGATAACTTTCATCCCTTAAATCAGCTTTTCACCCTAACTCAGGACTCAGCACTGTATCCATTTGAGGAAGTAAAGCTGTAAAAGCCCTGCCTCTATGGCTAATTGACCTCTTCAACTCTCGCGTCATCTCAGCAAAGGTTAATTGCTTTTCTGGAACATAGAAAATAGGATCATAACCGAAACCACCATTACCACGGGGCGCATGAAGAATTTCGCCAGGACAAATACCTTCAGCTTGGAGAGCGATCGCACCATCGGGACGAGCGATCGCTACTGCACAAACAAATTGAGCTTGCCGATTTTCTACGTCGCCTAATTCCCTCAATAGCCTAGCAATACGTTCTGCGTCGGTTTTGCCGTAACGCGCAGAATACACACCTGGTGCGCCATTTAGAGCATCTACTTGTAAGCCAGAATCATCTGCGATCGCCCACTGTCCAGTTACTTGTGCAACTTGAGATGCTTTGAGACAAGCATTGGCGGCAAAAGTGTCGCCTGTCTCCTCAATTTCTAATTCTTCAGGTTTGAGAGTTAATTCCCAACCAGCATTTTCTAGGTAAGCTTGCATTTCCCGCAACTTACCTGGGTTTCCTGTAGCTACTACGAGTAGTTTAGTCATTTGTCAAGAGTCAAACGTCAAGAGTCAAAAGTCAAGAGTCAAAAGTCAATTTGGACTCTTGACTTTGGACTAATTTTACTCTGCCCACTGTTTCGCCCAAGCCAGAGTTTGATGCACCTGCTCAATTGTAGGGGCTTCACAGTAGAGGCGTAAAACAGGTTCGGTACCGCTGAACCGAATCATTAACCAGCTTTTATCAGCTAAACGGTATTTGTAACCGTCAATTGTTTGGCAATCAATCACTGCTAACCCTGCGATTTCTGTTAAAGGTTGGGTTTGTAGTTGTTGCAAAAGACGCGATCGCACTTCCATATTTGCCAAGGGCAAATCAATGCGATCATACGCTGAACTGAACCCTGTCTGTTCCTGTAAGTGGCGATAATACTCACCTAAATCTAGCCCAGATTCGACAATTGCCTCAAGCACATACAATGCTGACAGCAGTGCATCGCGTTCGGGAATATGGCTGCCATAGCCAATTCCTCCCGATTCTTCGCCGCCCAGTAACACTTCGGCTGCTAACATTCTGTCAGCAATATATTTATAACCAACCGCTGTCTCAAATACTGACAAATTATGTAGTGCTGCCACACGGGGCATCAAATCAGAACCACTGACAGTTTTAACTATTTCACCCTTGAAGCCGCGCCGTAGGGTTAAATGGTCGATTAATATCGGGATTAACACTTGGGAACTCAAGAAGTTAGCTTCTCCGTCCACAGCGGCGATGCGATCGCAGTCCCCGTCAAATACCAACCCCACTGTTAAACCTGATTTATCTGCTTCTCGGTGATTTTTGATGACTTCAAATAGACGTGAAAGATATTTAGGTAAGGGTTCTGGCGCACCACCACCAAACAAGGGGTCACGTTCGCTGTTGATTTCTTTGACTTTATCGCCCAGTAATCTTGGTAGTCCGCCAGCAGCAGCGCCATGCATGACATCAGCAAATAAAGTTAGTTTGCCAGAGGCGATCGCCTCCCGAATCTTGGCAATATCAACTTTACGTTCTAGTGCTTCAGTATAACTAGGCCAGGGATCGAATTTCTCTTGCTTGCCTGGGGTGGCTGCTGCTGGTACTCCCTCCGATAACAGCGCTTCTATTTCCTTAGTGACTTCTGGCGGTACAGACCCACCAAAAGACCCCTTGACTTTTAATCCTAAATATGTGCCTGGATTATGACTTGCCGTAATTACCAGCGCTCCCAAAGCATTAAGTTGTTTTGCCGCCCAGCTAAAAGCTGGAGTTGGAGCAAAGGATTCGCTGAGCAAAACATCAAATCCGACAGCAGTAACAGTATCGGCGACAGCACGAGCAAAGTCTTCTGCCATAAATCGGCGATCGTAACCGACAATAATCCTTCGGCTACCAACCGTAGAATAATAAGTATCATATAATACTTTTGCGGCGACTGGCGCGACTATGGCTAGGCGTTCAAAGGTGAATTCATCACCAATAATGCCCCGCCAGCCGTCTGTACCAAACTTAATTGAGTTAGTTACAACTGGCATCTAAGTATCCTAACTGTCTACCTGAAGATTTTAGCATTTATACAGGATGCAAGGTAAAAAAAGAATCTAGTAAAATTATGTACGGCTAATATTAGGCGATTTTAAGACAAAAGTGAGCGAATTTGTTGAATAGAAACGGGTGCACTTTTTTCATATAGTGCGATCGCGCTTTCAGTCCAGTTGATTAATTTTCATTCTGAGCGTTCTACGTAAAGCCTGTTTTAAAGAGGTAGGATATCTGCGCTTAAACTGTGACTTAGACAATTCTACAAAGCTTTGTCACAATGATGAACTTACGATAATTTTTTAGCTAGCAATCGTTAAGAATGCAATCATTACTTGACAAGCCCATAAATGCACAAAAGCCAAGAGAAGTCTGTAGACGCTTCTGCGGTGAGACAGCGCGCAGAACAGGGGGTTCTCCCCCAATCACCACTTCGTGGGGGCCCCGAGTCCCCCATAAGCGACTGGCGTACAGCTAACGCATCCGGAGGCATCACCCGTTGGCGCAGCCTCTCGTAGAGAAGGGCTTCCCGCAGGGTAGGTCGCAAGGCGACCATCTAAACTTCTCCAAAAGGAAACCAAGGCGTAGCTGGGCTTTTGAGTAAGGGTACGGTGGGCGATCTTAACTTCAGGAGTGGCTTATCGCCAAATATCATATTCCTAAAAAATGTATATATTAATAATCCTTAATAGTGTTTACTATTAAGGATTGTTGACTAGAGCAAAAGATGCTTACAAACCAGATTGCTCATTAAAAATCATCAAGAAACTGGCTAAGGCGACTGATTACGGGGTCAACCTCTTGAGGAGGGGTAGCAACAGTATAAGAAGTATTATTCACTACTGATACATCTGATACTGATTGATTTGGTGACTGAATAATTGATCGCTCATTGACAATGAGCGCCAATTGTGCGACTTGTTGAGAAAGTTGCATAATGTGGTGTTCCATCGCCTCCAAACGATTGGATTCCTTGGCAAAAAAACGTTCCTCAAGGCCAGCCACTTGACGTTGCAGTTCACCGATTTGTGGTTCAACCGCTGCTGTTGCTGCTGTTTTCGGAGCAGGTCGTACAGATTCCGGTACACATAAAGATTGCCATAAGGCTTCTTTACAGAGGTCACTGAAAGTCTTGTCGGGTTGTTTTTCCAAATGGCTTTCTACTTGTGCTAACAAGCTTTCATCAGCAACCCCTGGGTTGAACGTAACGGATTTAACTACCTTTTTTGACCATTGGAACATCAGTTTTATGCCCTAGCAGCGCGAACGGCGGACAATTGCGCCTCTCCATAAATATACTGCCCCAAGGCATTCGCCTGGCGGGAAGGTGCAGCTAAATGGGCGCTAATTTTTGCCTCCTTAAGGAGACGTTGAACGTCTTCCCAAAAGAACTCACCACCTCCTCCAGTGATAATCACATCTGTGACGCGTTCTGGCAACCAGGCTAGTACGCGGCTACAGATTTCCCGAGAAAACATCTCTGTGAGGTTAGGGAGAAAATCGTCTAGATTGGTAGGCGTGCTAGCACCCTTGGGACGGTAAAAGCGCTCGCCCTTGGGTTTGTTAACAGCGGAAATCAACGCTAGAGATTGACTATCTGCTCCTTGAATCTCGGCAGCTACTAGTTCATAAAACTTGTTCATACCGAAATCTTCACTCTTAGAAGCACCTCGTGCAAAGCGGAAGTTATCCACCATCAAAAGATCGACGGTTTGATGCCCAATATCGACGATCGCCACCGATATTTTCGTAAAATCGGGAACTGTAGTTCCTTTTTTTGGTTGAGCTTCAGACCACAGAAGGCTACCGTAGCCTTCTGGCATTACCCATACCTTACTGACGTTCAGTGACACAGATTCGCCTCGGAAGTTCAACACATGAGGACCACCTACTTGGCTAATCAACTGTGCTTTTTCCTTTTCAAATTGCTCTAAAGAGAGGAAAGGCAGACCAAGCACAACAGAAATCTCATCTTTGAGCTTGAAGTAGCCAGCACATGCCAAAACTTTTACCAGTGCATCCTCTACCTTCGATTGGCCTACTCCTAAATTCGCCCCAAAATCTGCTGCTAGCTGACCTACAGCATATCCATTACCTTGATACTCCAGCCACAAATCCATTAAAGGGTCAGTAGCGCGAGCTTCAAAAACGCCCCCACGTACCTGTTCTATTGACATTTGCTTGACGTTGGCAGGTATAAACACGACATTGTTGGGTTCGCGACTCACACAAGTTTTTGTGGAAGTTCTGCCTAAATCAACACTAAGAATAGTTTTCCCTGAACTGATGCCGCCACCTGGCTTGGGAGTATTAATAGAATTTATGGGAGTGGACGCCGACACTCTATTCATTGGTATAGCAGCGGCATTCATTGGGGTAGCAGCGGAAGGTTGGTCTGTCATGAAAGCTCCTAGTCTTAACTTAACTGTAAAAAGTTGTCATGCTCATCTTACAAAAATGCGAGCAACCAGAAATTTTTGGTTGCGTCAAGTGTATCTAGAAATACGCCAAAAGTTAATTTGGGCGAGTGTGCATTTAGTATTATTTGGCATAGTGTAGGCGAATTTTTACCAGATGTAACCCCTGCTTTCAAACCAAAATTGGCTGCTTTTCATCTTCGGGTGCTTTTTCGCTTACGTTTGAGCACCCAAAAAATAAATGCTAAGACCAGACCTCCAAGCACAATTTTAGACACCGGAGCAAGGTACTTGTCCACAAGTTCATACTGACTACCCAATATGTATCCTGAGTATGTTAGCAAACCTACCCAAGCAGCGCTACCTAGTGTTGTGTAAAATAAGAATGGCAACAAGTGCATATTACTGATGCCTGCGGGAACGGAAATCAATGTCCGAATTCCCGGCACAAGGCGACCAAGAAGTACTGCTTTGTTACCTTGTCTATCAAACCAACGCTTTGCCTTAGTAATATCTTTGCTGGATATAGCCAGCCATTTGCCGTACCTATCAGCCCAAGCTTTCAAACGCTCTTCACCCAAAAACCTACCTGGATAATACCAGACTAGTGCCCCTAGCACAGAACCTATCAGCCCCGCGAAAAACACACCAGTGATATTGAGTTTCTCTGGGTTTGCCCTTGCCGTAAATCCTGCTAGTGGCATGATCAGTTCTGAAGGGATGGGGGGAAAGAGGTTCTCTACGAACATCAGCACAGCGATTCCCAAATAACCCATGTAGTTGATAGTATCAGTTATCCATTCAAGCATCGAGTCGATTCCTGAAATTATTGCACTAGTCTTGTTGCTAAATTCAGCGTTAGCTTTCTCAAAAGTTAATTATCCACGTTTCGTGAAAGTAAAGGTAAGTTGGCCGCAATAAAATTGTCACTAAAATCAGAAAGAGAAAAGAAGTAGAAGCTAGGTTCGTTTTAAAACTTTTAGATCCCCCTTAGCCTTCTTCTAAAAAGGCTAGGGGGGATCTAAAGATTTTAAGACAAATTTGAAAACACAATATAGGGTTCCCTTTTGAGATTGAGTTTATGGTGGAGGAAACTAGACAATAACTATGTTCCCCCATCTTTCCTTCTCTCCCCTCTTGTTTTAAACTGTCGGTGTCAATGATTGTACTCTCTGTTCGGATTGCCAGTCTAATGGGTTCCAAACTCGATCTTCCAACGCCATCTGTTCAATTAAACTTGCCAATCTGAGAGCTTTAAGAGCTTGTTCACCACCCACAGATGGTTGGTTACCACCATGTACACAGTTGACAAAATGTTCTAACTCTGCACTTAGGGGTTGAACGTTACTGGTGTAGACTTTTTCAATCACACCATCCTGCCTGTAAAGTACTTGTCGGTGGTCGTTCAGAGAGTTGGCTGTCGTTTGCCGATGAATCAAAATTTCATTCTTGAGAAAATCCGCCTCAGTAAATGAGTTTTTGCAATGGGCAACGATACGGCGGATTTTTCGGTGAGTGACTTTACTGGCAGTTAAAGTAGCGACAATGCCATTAGCAAAACCCAAGGTAGCGGTCACGTAATCTAAATAACCAGAGTCTAAGGCACGAGAACCACTAGCAGTCAATTTTGTCACTGGAGAGGCGGCTAATTCCAGAAGTAGGTCAATGTCGTGGATCATTAAATCCAACACAACTGAAACATCGTTTGCCCGATCTGAGTAAGGACTCATACGGTGAGCTTCTAGTGCCAGCAGTTCCTCAGTTTTCAGTACTTGGCTTAGTTCCCTAAATGCTGGATTGAAGCGCTCAATATGACCTACTTGCAGGATACACTGAGACTCAGCCGCGGCATTTACTAAAGATTCTGCCTCAGAAATACTTGCAGCGATCGGCTTTTCAACTAGAACATGAATTCCCGCCAAAAGACAGTTGATGCCCACGGCGTAGTGCAGGCGAGTAGGAACAGCCACGCACACTGCTTCCACAAGGGGTAGCAGGTCGCAGTAGTCTTCAAAAAAACGCACTTTGTACTTACTGGCGGTTTCTAACCCCCGCTCGACATTAATATCTGCCACTCCGACCAGTTCAACATCTTTCATTGAACTTAGTACGCGAGCGTGATGTTGTCCCATGTTACCCACCCCAATCACGCCTATGCGGATTGGTCGTGGCTGGTTGCGCTGTGTATATGGATTTGGTTCTGCCACTGACATGCTATCTTGCACTATTATTCTCTCCTCAACCACCAAATTTAGAGACGCTACGGCCGTTGGCGTTTATACTGAACGGCCAGTTACGATCCTGTCTAAAACCATCCAGATGGTAACATAGAGGCTCTGTTTATGAAGAATTTCAAAGTTTGCGATCAGTTCCCGCAATCTGGCTATCTTTTGTATAAACAGTTCGAGATTGATCAATTTTTTGTATAAAGTATAAAAATAATATGTCTTTTTATTCACTTTCAAAACTAAGTAAGACTAAAGTGGAAATTCTCCGAAGTTCTGATGATCAGAAGCTTCAAAATTTCACTGATTTTCAGTTGGCAGTTAGGCAATTAATTACTAGGCTTAATATTCAAATTGATACCATTGAAAATAGATAACTTTTTTTCTCAGTAAAATCACAAAATAATGAAACTGCCACACTGAAATCTAATTACTTAAATAAGCTGTATTAGAAATTACAAATGTTTAATGCCTAAAAGGATTTTTGCATAATTATTTACAGTCCCCAGCGATTGCAGGGGCGGTGGCAAAGCCAATCACACCGCCTTTTGAGAGGAATTGGTGTAAATGGTTTCCTTTAAGTATCTGTTATGGCAGTGTTTGCTTTAACCAAGAGTTTAGGAGCGTTTTTGATATTGCTTCCAGGCATCTTGTTGAGGTGTAATTTGGCGATCTAAAATCCAAAATGTGAAACTGATATGAAAGCTGTAATTCTGTTGTCTGGTGGATTAGACTCCTCTACAATTCTGTACAAAGCGAAGGCTGATGGCTGTGAGTGCTATGCCATTTCCTTTGATTACCAGCAGCGACACCGACGAGAGTTACAGTCGGCCCTTCTCGTTGCTCAAAAGGCTGGGGTGATAAAACATCAGGTGGTGAATTTTGACTTACGACAGTGGGGTGGTTCAGCACTTACAGACGACGCTATTGATTTACCTCAAGAGCGTTCTTTGGATGAAATGTCTCAAAATATTCCTGTCACTTATGTCCCTGCACGCAATACTATATTTCTTAGCTTTGCTCTTGGCTATGCTGAGGCGATCGCTGCTGAACGTGTTTATATCGGCGTCAATGCTTTAGATTACTCTGGCTATCCTGACTGTCGCCCCGACTATATCCAAGCGATGCAGGAAGTTTTTCGGCTGGGAACTAAACAAGGACGTGAGGGACAACCAATAAATATTGTTGCACCCCTGATAAATCTAAAAAAAACCGAAATTATTCAACTTGGTAACGAATTGGGAGTCCCTTGGGAGCTAACTTGGTCTTGCTATGCTGGTGGTGATATTGCTTGCGGTATCTGTGATTCTTGCCGCTTACGGCTAGCAGCTTTTGCAGAATTAGAACTCGTTGATCCAGTACCGTATGCTCGGTAGGGGGAGTGGGGGAAGTAACTACATAATTATTCTTGTCCCCCCTCTCCCCATCACCCTCTCTCCCCCTCCTCTTCCAGGCGTCGCAGTTGAATTTGGTGCAGGCGTGGCCCAACGACTGACACCACCGTGAATTCAAGATTTTCATAAGATAAAGTTTCGCCTTTGGCAGGAATTTTCTGCAATTGGTACAGCAAAAAGCCTCCCAGTGTTTGGTATTCTCTCGTTAAGGGCAAATTAAGATGTAAAACTTGGTTGAGGTCTTCAAGGTTGATTTGCGCCTGTACTAAAAATTTATGCTCATCTAACATCTGAATAAGCAAGTCATCGCTGCTTTCAGGTTCGCTGGCGTCGCCAATGATTTCAGCAATGACATCTTTGATTGTCACCAGTCCCACAGTCCCGCCAAATTCATTCACTACCATGACCATAGCTGATTTCTCTTGCTGCATCATTGGCAAAAGTTCACTCAAAGGCGTGTGTTCTGGGACAAACTGAGCAGGACGCATCCAAGGTTGGATTTGTGTCTCTAAAGACAACTTTCCTACAGCCAAAGGTGTTGCCAAATCTTTAAAGTAGACAATGCTGTGAATGTCGTCTAAAGATTCACCAATCACAGGATAGCGGGAGTGACCAGTAGAAGCCATTTCCGTAAGTAATGTCTGGAAGGTAGCGTCTTCTGGCAGTGCTACAATGCTGGTGCGAGGAATCATCACAGCTTGGGCTGTTACATCGCCAAACTCAAAGACATTATTGAGCAGTTCTCGCTCCGAAAGCTGTAAACCAGTGGATTCGCGTTCTGTAGAGATAATGAGTTGCAATTCTTCTGGAGTAACAGGCGGTCTCCAGCTTTGACCTGTGTATTGGATGCCAAAAATTCGTAAAAGACAGCGGGTTGATTGGTTGAGAATCCAAATAAAGGGGCTGAAAAAACGAACGATCGCTTTTATCGAAGGTCCCAAAAACCGAGCTAGCTGTTCTGAGTACAGCATAGCTAATGATTTGGGACATAGTTCCCCTAAAACAATTTGTAGATAAGCAATCAGAAAAAAGGCGATTGGAATAGATAGAGAATGAGCTATGAAGGTACTCATCCCACTAGGTAAAGGCAAGGATTTTAGCAATGCATCCACCAGGACGACAATTGTACTTTCTCCAATCCATCCCAACGCCAAACTAGAGAGGGTAATGCCTAACTGGGCTGTAGATAGTAGTCTATCAATACTGCGTTGCAGAGTTTCGACGGCGATCGCTGGAATATCACCAGCCTTAACTAGCTGGTGAATGCGCGATCTCCGCACACTCACCATCGAAAACTCCGCTGTCACAAAAAAGGCATTTATAGCAATCAGCAGTAGCACTGACAACAATCGCAATCCCACATCTGTCCAAGTTAATCTAGAAAAACCACTCGCCACCAAAGCTTGCGTAAAACTCACCCCCATCTAGAGGGATTGGAGATTGGGTATTGAGAAGAATTCAATCCCCAGTCCCCAGTCCCCAGTCCCCAGTGATGCACTGACTTGTACTGAGCGCAGTCGTAAAGCCTGCGGCATAGCTACGCTTCGGGCGCAGCCTCTCGCAGAGAAGTAGCTTGTCGAAGTGTCCCCAGTCGCCAATCTCAAATCGCCCCTTCTACTTTTCTACAGGAATATCCGATACCTCTAGCTTCAATTTTTGAGCCGGATAATCAGTTAGAGCTAGTGACACCTTCTTCACATCATCTAGTAAAGCCGTTGGAATACTCACTGTACCTGAAAATGTTGGTCCATTTAAAGGTAATTCTGCTGGCAAACCCTCTGTACTAGCACTCAGAGTTCGCCCTTTGTCATCGGTGACATCCAAAAAACTATACAGGAAGCGCACAGAATCCTTACCTTTGTTCTGCATTTTTACTTTCAATAGTAAATCACCGCCAGAGTAGCGAGCAGATTGTACAGATAGGGTTACGCCTTCACTTTGGGCGGTAATCGGAAAACCAGGCTGGAGTTTTTCTTCAGTTGCTTTTTGAGGTTTTTCCTCTGGTTTCTGCTTGCTGCTATTGGTTTCTTCATCATCTTCCTCTAGGTTTTCTGATTTAGCAGCCTTGGTCTTACCCTCAATTCGCGCCTTGACAATTTTCAGGATCTCTTGCTCTTTTAGTAGTGCTACCCCCCCCTGTTGAGAGTTATTTGTTTTACTACTGGCAAATTTGGTTGCGGGACGACCATCTGGTGTAGTGATACCTTTGAGTGCTTGACTTCCCGCATCAAATCCCAAAAAAGCACTCACAGAACCGGCTCCCAACATCAGGGTTAATAAAATCAATGTAAGAAGTACAGTGGAATTTAGTTTCATCGCTGACAAGCTATCGCAGAAGAATGCTGGTCTAATTAAGAGTATTGAAGCTGTTTACCTCAATTTTTTAAGGAACTTAATAAATATTAGTTTGCACTATTTCAACGTTGAATTATGTAGTATAAAAATCTGGTAAACTATATTCTAGGTTACACAATCTGTAAACTTCATATTACAATTAAAATTCAACCAGGGTTGGCCGAGCGGTTGAGGCAACGAACTCATAATTCGTGCAAGGCAGGTTCAACTCCTGCACCCTGGATTAGTCAAACTGAGTCCTGAGTAATAGGCTAAAGTAAACGCGCATTTTATATGCTACGGAATTTAATATACTGGTAACTAGAGATACCATATACTTATTCGGAGCCTTACTACTCAAGACACAGCACTCTGAAATTTAGGACTGTTATCGAGGTGGTAAAGTTTCAAACCGGAATTCAGTTCCAACTTTGAGTTTGTTGGTATTTAAGCGAGGAGACATCAACAGCGATGTGTCGTAAGGATTTGGTAAATCAGGGGTACGAATATATGGATCATTGCCAACTTGCTGGGTAAGGACATCGTGATAGACAGTGTTAACCAATTCAGCATCTCGGGCAATTTCATTTTCTGGGAAGGAATTTCGCACACCCGAACCAGATGATCCTAAAAACGAGTCTAGCTGACGCTTGATGCTACCATTCTGGTAGAAATTGCGATCGTGCCGAAAAAAAGCTCGTTCAAATACATCATTCGTAGTTTCATAACTAGGTGTTTCCGTCTGTGCAGATGCAACAGAGGGAAAAGTAGTAGCAACAGCCATCAGCACCAATAAACCACTCAAGGTTTTTAATTTTATACCCATGTTCCCGACCCCTCAATTTATGGGAGAATCTTAACTTATGCTTAATTTCAGAACTCTAATAAGTTCAACCTTTGGTGTAGCACAACTTTTAATGTTTTGTAATGACGTATCCTACTGAAACTCTTACCCACTCAGATATTTGGGCAGCTACCGCTGATTTGACTATCCTGCGCCACAAGTTACTAGATTTATTTTCTCAACTAGCTTATCAAGAGGGTGATTTTGTTCTCTCTTCTGGGCTGCGTAGTTCTTATTACATCAACAAGATGCAGGTAACACTCCACCCCCAAGGTGCCTTGGCAGTCGGACGGCTGTTGTTCCCTCTGCTACCTGTAGATACTCAGGCGGTGGCTGGTTTAACAGTAGGGGCTGACCCAATTGTGACAGCAGTGAGTGTGGTTTCTGTCTATGAAAATCGATTGATACCAGCGCTGATTATTCGCAAAGAAGCCAAAGGTTATGGGACAAGGGCTTATATTGAAGGGCCTAGTTTGCCAGAAGGTGCAAAAGTGGTGGTAATGGAAGATGTCGTTACTACTGGGCAATCTGCTTTGAAAGCAGTTGAACGCCTAAAAGCAGCAGGTTATACCGTAAATCAAGTAATTGCACTGGTAGACCGACGGCAGGGGGGAGCAGAGTTGTACCAGTCTGCTGGGTTGAAATTTGAAGCGTTGTTTTCGATTGAGGAGATTCAAGAACGCTATCGGCAGATCAAGTAATTTTTTTAAACGCAGAGGAACCCTCCGCGAACCTTTGCGATTCCCTTTGCGTCCCTCTGCGTTTAAAAGACAATTAACTTTGAGTCACCTTTTCTTTTGCTAAGAACTTCTCTAATTCCGTCAACGCATCAGCATCAACTTTGGTTTGCATTGGGCAGAACTTGGGACCGCACATCGAACAAAACTCAGCGGTTTTGTAGATGTCTGCTGGCAGGGTTTCGTCGTGGTATTCTTTGGCTCTTTCTGGGTCGAGTGATAATTCAAACTGACGGTTCCAGTCAAAGTTGTAACGGGCTTTAGAGAGTTCATCGTCTCTGTCTCTTGCTCCTGGGCGATGTCTGGCGATATCTGCTGCATGAGCTGCTATTTTGTAGGCAATCAACCCATTCCGTACATCTTCGGCATTTGGCAATCCTAAATGTTCCTTTGGTGTGACATAGCACAACATTGCTGTTCCGTACCAGCCAGCCATAGCAGCGCCAATGGCTGAAGTGATATGGTCATAACCGGGAGCAATATCTGTTACCAATGGCCCCAGCACGTAGAAAGGTGCTTCAGAACACTCTTCCATCTGTTTGCGAACGTTGAACTCAATTTGATCCATCGGTACGTGTCCAGGACCTTCTACCATTACCTGTACATCATGTTCCCAGGCTTTGCGAGTTAGCTTTCCAAGGGTTTTGAGTTCAGCTAATTGTGCTTCATCTGAGGCATCATGTGTACAGCCAGGACGCAGGGAATCTCCTAAACTGAAGGAGACATCGTACTTCTTGAAAATCTCGATGATGTCTTGGAAGTGAGTATAAAGCGGGTTTTGTTTGTGATGATGCAGCATCCACCGTGCTAAAATACCACCGCCACGAGAAACAATACCAGTGATGCGGTTTCTTACCAAGGGCAAATGCTCAATCAAAATCCCGGCGTGAATGGTTTGATAGTCTACTCCCTGCTGGGCGTGCTTTTCGATAATATGGAGAAAGTCATCCACTGTCAGGTTTTCGATTGTGCCGTGGACGCTTTCTAAAGCTTGGTAAACTGGTACTGTGCCAATGGGAACAGACGAAGCTTTGATAATTGCAGTGCGAATTTCATCTAAGTTACCACCGCCTGTGGACAAGTCCATTACGGTATCAGCACCGTACTTCACCGACAATATCAGCTTATCGACCTCTTCTTGAAGATTGGAAGAGTTGGGTGAAGCACCAATATTAGCATTGACCTTACATTTTGAGGCGATGCCAATGCACATCGGCTCTAGGTTAGTGTGATTAATGTTAGCAGGAATAATCATTCGCCCCCGCGCCACTTCCTCACGAATGAGATCGGCGGGGAGATTTTCCCGCTGGGCAACATGGTGCATTTCTTCGGTGATAACACCTTGGCGAGCGTAGTGCATTTGAGAAACATTGCTCTGTCCACGCCGCTTGGCAACCCATTCTGTACGCATATTGAATCCTCTATAAACAGCTTCCCTCCGCTGGTATTACCCAGACTCAGGTGTTAAGGGTGTGATCTCAGCCTGATTGTGTAGGCACCCCTAGCATGGTTGTTGATTGTACCACCTTGTTTGTGGCGCAAAACAATGTGGTTAATAATTATTCCTGAGGTCTGAGGTGGAGGGTATTAAGCAGTTTTTTCGGAGTCTTGCGTAGGCGCAGCCCGTCGTAGACATCGCTGCTTCTGCTGAATAATGTCTAATATTGCCTTGTGGATTTCTTCTGGAGTCATAGATGCGGGATAAGTCACAAAGCGAGGTTTTGCTTTCAAACGATCTACAAATGCGTAAAAAGCCTCTTGATCGTCTCGATGTTCATAGACATAGGCTCGTAATTCTGCTTCGCTCATAGCATCAAAATTTGATTGAGTCATAAGTATTCCCAGTTACCATCACGACTAATTACAATTTCTATTTCATTGCCAGCTAGGATAAATATTTCTCCTGTGCGCTCATCTAAACGGACGATGTAAATTGGCAAGTAGGTTGTTTGTCAATGATTGATAGAGGTCAACACACTTGAGAGCTTGTTCGGCTGTTGGAAAGATAGTTCCTCCTTGAATGTGAAAGCTGATTTATTCATAATTTTATAGGTTTTTAATGATGCGAAAGCATTGCAGTACTCTGTTAGCCATGTGTCTCTCTAAGGTTCAGGGATGGGGAAGTTAATCGCACCACAAAATTTCAGGTTTTGCAATTTAAGTACATTCACTGTGATTTTCAAGATTAGACAAATACATAATGGCTGTTATAGTCATCAAGAGCCTTTTAAATGGTTAATACAGCACCTGATAGTTCGGATGAAAAAGAGTTTTGGGAAAATGTAAGTACTCAATTTGAAGAAAAAGTCCAAGATTTTTCTAAAACATTGAATATAGCTGTAATTGGAAAGGTTAGTTCTGGGAAAAGCTCATTGATTAATGCTTTGCTCAAAAGAAGTCGAAAAAAAGCCATTGCAGAAGTAGGTGCTGAGGCTGGCGTAACAACAGAATTAAAAGTATTGCGATTAGATGAGCGAGTTAGGCTAATAGATTCACCAGGGCTTGATGATGTCCGTGCTAAGAATAGTGATATTACACGAGAATTTCTCAAACATATTGATGTAGGTATTTTAGTTGTAACCGGAGCCGCAGATGCTTCTCAAAAAAGATATTTAGATGATCTTAAAGCACACTGTGAATCTGTATTTGTTGTTTTGAACAAAATCGACGAATGGGGTAAGTTAGCCCCATCAGCCTTAGAAAAGGTTATTACTCAGTGGAAAGAGGTTCTTAAAGTAGAAAAAATTTACCCAGTGTGTGCATTCGGCTACGATATTGATACTCCCCCTGGCACTCCACTAGATATTCGTGGTGTATGTTGGCTTCGGGAGGATATCGAAAATTTTTTAGGCTCAAAGGGAAAGGATCTACTACTCGCTCGTCACATGGGTGAGAAAAAATCTTATGCGGTAGGCATTATAGCAACTGCATTAGTTGCAGTTGCTGTTCAAGCATTTATTCCTGGTAGCGCAGCTTACATAACAGCTACACAAGCTTCTGCAATTGTTGCCCTATCTTATCTGTATACTGGTGAAATTATTTCATCAAAAGCTGCGTTTGCTTTACTTCCTGCATTCGCAAGTGAGGCAGCTACGACAACTTTGTTTCTGTGGGTTAAATCATTTTTGCCACCAACAGGAATTGTTGATGTCGCAGCAGCTGTAATTGCTGTGAGTATTACCCTCGCAATTTTAGCTACTGTCAATTCTATACTTGAAAGCGGGGCCAAACTGGAGGAAGAAGAACTTCTTAAGTCAAAGTTCCGAAGTTACCGCAAGCAGGCAGAGACGGCTTTAAAAGGTTTAGCTTTGACAGATTTAAAAGATTTACCGTCTTTGAAAGGGATTATAGAGAAATTTGTTTAGCAAATGCACAATATAGCGATCGCATCCAGCACTCCAACACTCCTCAACCAAAAACTGCTAACGAGCAGGTATTACGGGGCGATCGCCTTTTTGAAACCTCACCCACGCCTGTCGTAAACTATCAGGGGCAGGATTCTTGGCATCATAAACTACAATCACATTAGTCAGTGGGCGTCCGGCAGGGACTAAAATTTTACCGTTGGCGGCTAAAGCTTTTGATGCACCGCCGTCTAAGTTCATTGCTTCATAACAGCCGATCGCTTTCATCGCTTGTGCTTCTTGCTGCAAAGTTAGGCTATTATCGAAACTTATCAGAAACAGCTTTTTCCCATCAGCAGGGAAACCAATCGCTGTCCGCGCACCTGTGCCTAAAACACCAGGGTCTTTAAATCCTTCAACGGCTGGTTTGAGCCAAATTTGTCCTTGTCTTAAAAGTCGAGGGCCACAGGTGAGAGATAACCAATGTTGATTCCATTGCGGTTTACCATCAACCCGTGCTGTCACCATTTCTGGTTTATTCCCAACTCGCAACCCCAAAGTAGTACCAAAATTCTCCCACTGGCTGTATTTGAGAAACCTTCCTCCCGCTACCATGTTACCCATCACAGTTTTCTGGGCACTCTTGGCAAAAAATGTTCCATTTGCAACGACAGCAGCGCGATGACGAGCTACTAGGTTATTAAATTCTTCATCACCATAAGTCCTCTGATTAGTATTAGCAAAAGTTGCATTATTCGCTAAACCAATAGTAATGAAGGTTTTGGGGTCGGTAAGGTCAATAATCGTCTGATAAAAAGAGAAACCATTTACCTTTGCCTTCTTCACTTGTACAGTTTGAGCGGCAGCAGGGAGTGCCAATGTCAATCCTTGTCCTAATGCAGCACCTCCCAGAAACAAGAAAGACCGCCGACACATTTTAGAACTTGGCATAATTGACTGTTCACGATATCGTTTTTATTATGATGCCCAGTCTGCATTGGCTAGTTAGTTGTTTGTTTCTTGCTACTGACAAATGACAAATGACTAATCACTATAGATATATTATTTTTCACAAACCTTACGGTGTTCTCAGCCAGTTTACACAGGAATCACCCAAACATAGCACTCTGAAAGACTATATTGAGGTGGCTGATGTTTATCCTGTGGGACGCCTGGACTGGGACAGTGAAGGGTTACTGCTGTTGACAAACGATGGACAATTGCAACATCGCCTTGCTCATCCTCGGTTTGGCCACGCACGTACTTACTGGGTGCAAGTAGAGCGCATTCCTGATGGAGATGCTATAAACAAGTTGCAAACAGGTGTGGAAATTCAAGATTACCGCACTCAACCAGCAGAAGTAAGACTATTGTCAGAAGAACCACTAGTGTGCGATCGCAATCCGCCGATTAGATTTCGCAAAAATGTACCAACAGCTTGGCTGGAAATGACTTTGACTGAGGGAAAAAACCGCCAAGTGCGCCGAATGACTGCATCTGTAGGTTTTCCGACTTTGCGATTGGTCAGGGTAAGCATCGCCCACCTCCAATTAGATGGACTACAGCCAGGTCAGTGGCGGGATCTCACACCATCTGAACTTAAATTGCTGGATAATTCCCCCAAAGCACATAGAAGCAATTCAAAATTCTAAATTAAGAAATCCGAGCATGGCTAGAAAATATTTTTATACCTGAAAGCTCAGGTATCAATTAAAGAAGCAAAAAGTATTGATTATTATCTTTACCTAAGTGTTGATTTGCCAACTTTGACACAAATTAAGTTAAAAGCAGTATGATGTTATTTTTTTATTCCTACCTATTCAAATCAGCGCTTGTGTGCAATTTTCAGTCTTATGAGTCGTAATCAGCAATCGATCTGGCAACACAATCGCCAACAACCAAATATCTTATCTGCGGCGCTAAACCTTGGGTGCTGGAAACAATTCAACTACAGCAATGGCTTTGGCGAGTTGTAGAGTTGTTTAAAGCACTGAACCGCAATTCCTGTCAGCAAAACTTAGACCTCCAGATAGCTCCCAATCTTCCTCTTCTTGCCTGCGATCCATTTAGTCTAGAACGTATCTTGATAGAACTGCTTACCAATGCCTGTAAATTCAGCCCCCCAGATGCAGAAATTATCGTAACCGCTCAATTAAAATCTCAGAACATCCAATTCCAGGTGATCAATTATGGTGTAGAAATTCCTGCCACTGAACTAGCACGAATTTTTGATAAATTTTACCGCATTCCTAGTAACGATCCTAAGAAACAGGGTGGCACTGGATTAGGGTTGGCACTGGTACAAAAACTCATCAAACATCTGGGAGGAACAATTGAGGTTGAAAGTGGGACAAACCGCACCTGTTTTGCTATCCAACTAGCAATCAAAGGTGAAGCTTAGAAGAGAGGAAGATGGGGAGATGCGGGGACAAGGGGAAAGGAATAATTCCCAAATTGCTCATTAAAAATACAAAATTACTTACCCACTCTTGTATTTATAAGGAATTGGTTGCCAATATCTGAAATATTTAGCTAATATGCGTCACAATTAATACTGCCACCAAAATTCACTGTTGAAACCACAATATCTTGTAGGTCTACTGTAGGCAGGGGCAGTCAAGTGTGGCACTTTGGATATTAGTGGCTAGAAGCACCTTGGAACGGGAATTAAGGAACTTCCACTATGCTGATTTGCCCTCAGTGCAAATTTGAAAACCCCATTACTAACAAATTCTGTCAAAACTGTGGCACGTCCTTGACCCACAAAGTCTGTCCTGAATGCAGTACCGAAGTACCTGTGAATGCACAAAGTTGTCAGAACTGTGGCGCGGAGTGCGGAACAGTGTGGTGGGCGATAATTGCCAAGAAAGCGACTGGGGATAAGGAGCAATTGAGACTGGGGAGCCAGTTGCGTGCGGAGGCGTCCTCCGTTGAGCAAACTGGCGTGACTGGGGAAGTTGAAGGGGATGAGGGAGTAATATCTTGTTCGTCTTCTTCATCTTCTCTGCCCCTTGAACTCCCGGTTGGCTCCTATTTAGACTCTCAGCAGCGCTATCAATTGTTAGAGCCGCTGTTGAGCCTAGAGGAAATTGCCAATTCCGAAGTGTGTGTGAGAGTTTTAGACTGCCAACCGTATCAAATATCACTCCTTGAAGCAATGCTAAGTAATCAGCAACAAGGAGTGGTAACACTCTCAGAGGGAGCAAGTGAAATTCCTAGCCTTGCTAACCTTTATATTGACTTACAATCCCAAACCCACCCAGAAATACCGTTGATTCACGATGCATGGCAGCAGGGTGATACGCAGGTGGTAATAATTGAAGATCGCTCAGATTGGCAATATTTACTCGATCTGTGGCAAGAACAGACAACGAGTTCGTTACAACTTTTACACTGGTGTTATCAGATGACCCAGCTTTGGACAGTACTAGAACCAGTAGGTTGTCGTCAAAGCCTCTTGCATTTACCGAATTTGCGATTGGATGAAGACCAAACACTGGCGCTTCGACGGTTATATCTAGAACCATTGAATTCTCTGCTAGCCACTGAATCGCCAGAAGATGCAGAAGCTCAACAAGAACCGCCGTTAACAATCCAAGCTTTGGGGCGGGTTTGGCAGGCGCTATTTAGACAGTCTCAACGGACTCAATTTGGTTCTGTAGTCCAGATGTTGGGAGATTTGGAGCTAGGTAAGATTGACACCATCGCACAGTTGCGATCGCGTTTAGAGGAAATTTCCTCGGAACTGGAAGCACCCGAAACTACAGCTTTACCCCCAACGGAGGAGGAAAATACTACTACGCCCAATATTATGCAATTGGATGAACTAGATGAACTAGAAGATATCAATGCCAAAACTGATGATCTGCCAACAATTGTACTTTCGATGCAGTTAAGTAGCTTGGAAGACGCAGGACGTACAGATATAGGGCGTCAACGTGATCATAACGAAGACTACTTTGGCATTGAAACTAAAATTCACAAGCTGGAATTGCCGAAAAGCCGAGTCATGGAAGCACAGGGTTTATATATTCTCTGCGATGGTATGGGCGGACATGCCGGCGGCGAGATAGCTAGTAAGTTGGCAGTCAATACCCTGCGGGAATACTTTCAAGAACACTGGATTACTAATCAACTGCCAACAGAAAATAGCCTTCGTGAAGCGGTGTATTTAGCTAATGAGGCAATTTACAAGCTGAATCAACAAGATGCCCGTTCTGGCGTCGGGCGTATGGGTACGACTCTGGTAATGCTTTTAATTCAAGACACTCAAGCAGTTGTTGCTCATGTGGGAGATAGCCGCCTTTACCGCCTGACGCGTAAGCAGGGACTGCAACAAATCACTGTAGATCACGAAGTTGGTCAACGAGAAATATCTCGTGGAGTTGAAGAAAGCATAGCTTACGCCCGCCCAGATGCCTACCAGCTCACCCAAGCCTTAGGCCCCCGTGACAAAAACTCGATCAATCCTGATGTGGAGTTTTTCGAGATCAATGAAGATACCCTTCTGCTGCTGGCATCCGATGGTTTATCAGATAATAATTTACTAGAAAACCAATGGCAGACTCATTTAGAACCCTTACTGAGTTCTGGCGTTAACCTGGAGCAGGGCGTCACAAACTTAATTGATTTGGCGAATGAATACAATGGTCATGACAACATTACTGGTATACTAATTCGGGCAAAAGTGCGCCCAAATATGGAAAGTTAAAAATGAGGGGACTGGGGACTGGGGACTGGAGACTGGGGACTGGGAAATTCTTCTAATTCCTAATCCCCAATCCGCAATCCCCAATCCCCAATCCCTAATCCCCAATCCCCAATCCCTATCCTTTTACCTTTTAGGTTGTATTGTGGTTACTCTGACACTGTTGGAACCGCAACAAAAAACACCGCTCAAGCAGTGGTGCTTTGAAAACTCCTCTGTGATTCGGATTGGTCGAGCAGTGGATAATGACGTTGTTTTGATTGATAATTTGGTTTCCCGGCATCATTTAGAACTTAGGCAAGTCAGTTCTGCTAGTAATGGCGGTTCTTGGAATGTGACTAGTACAGGTACAAATGGGACTTTTCTTAACGGCGTCCTTGTTATTCAGAGTCCTTTGCCAGATAATTCCTTCTTGCAACTGGCACAGGGAGGGCCAATATTGCAATTCCAAATCCGAGAGGTAAAAACATCGGAGCCTTGGTTGCAGGTGCAAGAGATTCAAGAGAAAGCAGAAAACGCCACTGCAACAGCCTCCTCAGGAAAAAATTCCAGTTCATCCTACACTTGCACGCACGAGGGGAACTCGCCGAACAATTTGTTTTGCATTCACTGTGGTCAACCCCTCTCAGTACAACAGATGATTCGCTACTATAAGGTGTTGCGAACCTTGGGGCAAGGAGGTATGGGTACTACTTATCTCGCTTGGGATGCAGCAGGTCTAATTGCGGGTATCCCGCAACTGCTGGTGTTGAAGCAAATGAATGCTGATATGGTTAGAATTGCCAAGGCTCAAGAATTATTTGAACGAGAGGCGCACACTCTCAAATCCCTTAACCATCCTGGAGTTCCCAAATATTATGACTTTTTCGTAGAAGACGGAAAAAAATACTTGGCAATGGAGTTAATCCACGGCCAAGATTTAGAAAAACGTGTTTATACCACTGGGCCAGTAACGCCAAGCCAAGCGATCGCCTGGATGATCCAAACTTGTGATATCTTAGACTATCTTCATAGCCAAGAACCGCCACTAATTCACCGTGATATTAAACCCGCTAATTTGATGGTACGAAATTACGATAATCGTATTGTGGTGCTGGATTTTGGCGCTGTTAAGGAAATTGGTACGGCACCTGGAACTCGTATTGGTGCAGAAGGTTATTGTGCTCCCGAACAAGAACGGGGACAACCTTTGACCCAATCTGATTTGTATGCGATTGGCCCAACATTAATTTTTCTGCTAACTGGCGAAAATCCGTTCAAATTTTACCGCCAACGGGGGCGAAATTTTAGATTTGATGTGGCAAAGGTTCCCACCATTACGCCCCAATTAAGAGATATTATTGATAGGGCTACAGAACCACTACCACGCGATCGCTACCAAACAGCCAAGCAACTAGCTGCTGCATTAGCTACTTGCTAATAAAGGTGTAATGCTAGTAAGGGACAAAAGCATCAAACATCGAAGGACATATTCTCAAAGGCTATGGCGTGTTTTCTTACCTTGCCGACACCCTAGGCGTGCAGCTACAGGAACTCTTTTCGCCTGTGCGAACTACAAAAAATCAAGATTTTGAGCCTGCCTATGCAGGCTTTGTTCCTGTAGCCTCAGGATTCAGCCTGAAGGCTTTTAGAGTTTGACAACACGCCCAAGCAATTTGAGACTTTACCCTTCATCCCAAGTTTCCACAGCTAGCAATTCGCTGATTGGGTCTTGCATACTAAATCCAAAGTCCAGCAGTTCCTGTTTCCAGTGCTGCCATTCGTTACCGTAGAGTAAGGCAATTTTCCAGATACTATCGGTTGGCTTGATAATATTCGATTCCAGGAGTGATTGCACGTTACGCTGCAATTTCACCATTGGGTGAATCACTTGCTGAGTCATAACCTCAATTAAATTCAGATTTTGTTTAGTAAATACTTGATCAAAACTGCTTTCCGTTTTGCAATTGTTGCCGGCCCGTAGAGTGCTGTGTTTTGGTAAAGCTAGTCTTAACTTTCTAACTATACCATAACAAACTCTGGTGATTTGCTGTTATTTTCGGTTTTGTACGGTAATCACCACCAAAAAACTCCAGTTTTGCAAAGTAGTGAGCATGGTTGCCAAGCCAAAAAATTAGTCGTCCGGAAAGTTGCACCAATAGCGCACTCAATAATGACTCGTAAACTTTTATTTGTTTTAGTCACTAGGATATGTCTGCTTGTGGAAAAACCTATACAATGCGGGCTGATTTGAATGTCTTTAGCTAACGCTGAAATTTGCAAACGTCACCAAGAATATCGCAAACATCTGCAATTGGACAAACTAATAGTAAAACTTTATATAAATTTAATACTCTGCCGAGAGAATAAGACCTGTGGGATACACGTAAGAAGGGCCTTTTTCAAAGAAAGATTTTCGTAGGATAGAGGCGATCGCATGACAAAATTGTCATTGCATAATTGCATTACCATAAAGCCGCCTTATATTGACAGCCAGCTTTTAAATTTTGTGTAAAACATTTGCAGCCAAGATGATAGTTTCTGTTGGACAGGTGGGTATCCTCACAATGGGAGGCTAGCTGTTACCTAAGTATTTACCACAGCAGCTATTAAGATATGCCTGGTTCAGGGGAAGAATATTTAATTTCCCGCAAAAAGCAGATTGAGCGGCGACAAAAGATTTTAACAATAGTGTCGATATTCTCGTTTTTTGGCTCTACGGTATTTGCAGTCATTCCAGCAATCCAACAGGCTAGCCAGCCTAAGCCAGCAACTGCGTCTGCTTCTGCTGAATCAGTATTACAGCAACAGGTGCGGGGTTACGAACTGGTTTTACAACGTGAACCAGAAAATCAACTTGCTTTAGAGAAGCTGTCTTTGCTGCGGTTGCAATTAAAAGATGCTAAAGGTGCGATGGAACTTTTGGAGAAGTTGGTGAAGCTGCACCCGAATCGTCAAGATTACAAAGTTGTATTAGAGCAGATTCAGAAGCAAGAGGGAAAGGGCGATCGCAGCACAAATAATCAGCCCAAATCTAATTAATAATTTCACTTAAAAATTTTTGCAAAATAATTAATTTTTAGATTACAAAAAAATACAAAATGTTTAATGGTAAATCGATTTTAATGAATAATTATAACTTTTCCGATTTAAAAATTCAAAGTTTGGATGATTTAAAATTTGTCTTACTATATACAGACGATCCAAGTATTTATGGAGTTGGGCAATATAACCACATCATTCTTTGTGAATTAGCGAGATTAGGCTATAAAGTAACTTGTGTACAAAGCCATGCATCGAATCAGTTGATTAAACAGCGCCAGCAGTTGGGTATTGAACATTTGTGGCTTGACTACAATACCCTTCAAGAATTTTCACGCACCTTAACGAGTGTATCGGATGCTGAAAATATTTTAGCTAATGTCAAGCCTGACCTTGTGATTTTTAGTGATTGCTGTCCCCTATCCAATCTAGCTGCTAAAAAAGTTGCTAATCAGAGGGGGATACCATATATTATCGTCGAGGGATTTGTTGCCCCCTATTTAGCAGAGCGATTTGTCTCATACTTGGAAGAATTAGAGCAAATTTATGCTCAAGCGAGAGCAGTTATTGCTGTGTCAACCGAGAATTTGAATTTATTACACCAGCTCTTCAGACTTCCAAAAAACAAAGGACAGGTGATTTATAACGGGCGATCAGAACATTATTTTGCTCCTCCTACACCATCTGTTCGCGATCGCCTGCGTCAAGATTTGGAAATACCTGCTAATGCTGTAGTTTGCTTTACATCTGCTCGTTTAGACCCTATCAAAGGTTTCCAGTATCAACTAGAAGCAATTCAACAACTCAAGCAAAGTGCAATCTGGTCTCAACTTTACTTTATTTGGGCTGGTACTGGGACTTTGGAAACCCAATTAAAAACTGAACTAGAGCAACTTGAAGTAACTAATAAAGTCAAGTTAATTGGAGAACGTTCTGATATTAACGATTGGCTGGATACTGCTGATATATTTATTTTGCCTTCGCAATTAGAAGGAATGCCATTATCCATTATAGAAGCAATGGCAAAGGGATTACCTATAATTGCTACTGCAGTCAGTGGTATCCCAGAAGAGTTGGGTGATACAGGTAAATTATTGCCTGATCCTAAAATCGATCCGCAAGCCACTGTACGAGAATTAGCGAATACAATTCAAGCGTGGACTATCAACCCAGAATATCGCTACAACCAAGGTCAGGCTGCAAAGCAACGCGCAGAAGAAATGTTTAAGGAAGAAAGAATGATCAAGGAAACGGTGAAATTAATGGAAGATGCACTATTGCCAGTAGGAGATTACATTTCACCTGGTTTCTCTATTATTCGGCCTGATCGTTGCTTTCCAAATATGATTGTAGGAGATACACGTGCTTCTGGATGGTCTTATCTTCGGAGGGAAATCCCCCATAACTGGTATGTAGACAAGCGACAGCCAACCGTAGGTTTTCTTTCACGAGATGAAGCTCACATTCTGTATAATAGCGCTCTAAAGTTCAGAGGTAAGAAGGCTTTAGAAATTGGCTGTTGGCTAGGTTGGTCTGCCTGTCATTTAGCTTTAGCTGGGGTTGAACTAGATGTTATTGATCCTTTATTAGATAACGCAGAAATATACGAAAGTGTAAGTAATTCTCTTAAAAATGCTGGTGTGCTTGATTCAGTGAATCTAGTAGCTGGTTATAGCCCACAAAAAGTAGAAGAATTAGCCAAGCAATTACAGCGCAAATGGTCGTTGATTTTCATTGATGGCGATCACGATACTCCAGGCCCATTAAATGATGCCATTATTTGCGAACAATTAGCAGAGGCAGATGCTTTAATTTTGTTTCATGATTTGAGTTCCCCTGATGTAGCACAAGGCTTGGATTATTTAAAGCAAAGGGGCTGGAATACAATGGTTTACCAGACGATGCAAATTATGGGAGTTGCGTGGCGTGGAAATGTAGAACCTGTAAAACACCAACCCGATCCAAAAGTTAATTGGATTTTACCAACACACTTGCAAGACTACTTGATTAGCTATCAATCTGAATATTTGCCGTTGAATTACCATATATCTAATAAACAAGATAATAACTTATATACAAAACAATTTTATGAGCTATTACAAGATGGTTCTCGTAGATCAGCACAAGTAATTCTGCCTTTAGTTTTAGAGCTAATACAACCAATAAATAGTGTAATTGATGTCGGTTGCGGTGTTGGAACTTGGCTATCCGTATTTGAAGAATTAGGCATCAAAGATTATCTAGGTATAGATGGAGAATATGTAGACAGAACTATGCTACAAATATCGCAAGATAAATTTCTTCCTTGTGATATTAGGAAACCTCTAGAAATACAAAAAGAATTTAATTTAGTTGTATCAATGGAGGTAGCTGAACATTTACCTCAAGAAGATGCAGTTAACTTTATCAATTATCTTACAAGCTTGGGAAAAGTAGTCCTTTTCTCGGCAGCTATACCATTTCAAGGTGGCGAAGGTCACGTAAACGAGCAATGGCCTCAATATTGGATCAATCTCTTTCACAATTATGGCTATGTAGTAATTGATTGTCTAAGAGAAAAGGTATGGAATAATCCAAACGTCGAGCCTTGGTATGCTCAAAATTTACTAATTTTTGTTCAGAGAGAATGTTTAAAACAATATCCTTATCTTGCTGAACAAGCGGAAAAAAATAATAGTACTCAATTAGCAATAGTTCATCCGCAAATATATACTAATTCCGTACTTCAAAAAAACAAAGGTTTTATTCGCTTAGAAAGTTCACCACTCGTGTCTGTCATAATTCCATGCTACAACCAAGCTCACTTTTTACCCGAAGCTGTAGCAAGTGTTGTAGCTCAGACCTATGAGAATTGGGAAATTATTGTCGTTAACGACGGTAGCCCAGACAATACAAGTGAAGTGACTGAAAGACTAATAAAAGTTTACTCGAATAAAAATATACGACTTCTTGAGAAAGAAAATGGTGGATTGGCAAGCGCTCGAAACGCTGGCATAGAAATGGCAAGCGGAGAGTATATATTACCCTTGGACGCAGACGATAAATTAGATATTAATTCTATAAATCATCTAGTTAAAATTGCAATAAGCCAAGGAACCCTTTGTGTAGCATTCGGTTCCTACGAAATGTTTGACTTAGAACATAAACAGGTTATCAGCGCTGATCTCTACTCTCCTGCAAATATAAAAAATTTCAATATGCTTCATCCATCTTCTTTGTTTCCGAAGGAAGTATGGAAATTAATCGGCGGCTATAAGACTGATATGGTTGCCCAAGGGTATGAGGATTGGAACTTTTGGCTTAGTTGCCATCAGGAAAATATCCATTTTAGAGGAACAAGGGAAATAACCACATACTATAGAAGACGCCATGATTCTATGTATCTATTAGAATCACAGCCTAATCATAATAAACTATATGCTGAACTGGTTTTTAACCACCCTCAACTTTTTGGTGTAGATCAAATTAGAGAATCTGCAAATGTAATCTTGCATTTTAAGAACTTTACTAAGGATTTATCTAAATTTCAATTACCTCGAATTCAAAATCTCATTGAATCTTATCAAACTAACTCATTTAATAGTCTTCCATTAACCAATCTCTACGAGTTAAGAAAGCAGATTACTGACTTATTATTGAGTTTAGCCCCAGAACATCTGAAGATTTTCTTCCTCAGTAATCTAGGTCAAGTCTATAAAATGCTGCTAAGTAGCGGCATAAAAAATGAAATAATCACTAATACTGAGCAGGCCTTCGTCAATGAACTAGAGATCAGCCTCACTAAAGGTTTTGACGAACCAAAGGCTATCCAATACCTTTTGGGAGCAATGTTGTATCGCCGTGCTGACCAGCTACCACTGCAACATGACCTGGCTCATATTCCTCAATGGTTGCTAGATGATTATCTGAAATTTATATTTGAATTTCCGCGCCTATTTCAAGAAAAGAGAGAGGTAGACAATTACTATCGTTATTTACAGCAATGGTTAGATTACTTACAAGGAAATATATCTAGTAATCCAGAATCGGCGTTATGGCAGTATGTAGCTAAATTTTTCCTTCAATCTGCCAGCTTCATCCCTCTATATTTCACTACAGAAAATTTAAAAGAGGTTTATACTAAACGCGCTGATATCATGGAATATGCCTTGAAAATTCAAGGCTGCCAAATCGACTACGACTTTCCAGAACGCTCATCAGAACGCAAAAAAATTCGTCTAGGAGTTCTTGCTGCTCATTTTCAACCGAGTACAGAGACTTTTCATACACTGCCAGCATACAAACATTTAGATTGGAATAGGTTTGAAATTATTCTCTATACGGTAACTACAAATAATAGTCGTTTAGAACGCTATTGTGCAGGTCATGTAGATGCTTTGGTTACTCTACCTCCAGACCTACAAAGTCAGGTACAAACGATTCGTGATGGAGATATTGATGTTCTCTTAATTGCAACGAACGTTACAGCAGTCACAAATCAGATTACATTACTTGCCTTGCATCGACTGGCAAGGGTACAGTTAACCTTTGGTTCTTGCCCTGCTACAACAGGCATACGAAACATTGACTATTTTATCTCTGGCAGTCTATCAGAACCTGTATCCGGCGGACAAGAACATTATAGGGAAAAGTTAGTAACTCTTGATGGAGTAGGTTACTGTTTTGATTACCCTTGTGAACTGGAGATCCCTAAAATTAAACCCAGTCGAAAAAACTGGGGTGCAACTGAAAAAACTGTTGTATTTACTTCGGGTGCTAATTGTTACAAGATAATTCCAGAACTGAGAGAAACTTGGGCAAAAATTCTGGCTGCTGTACCTGATTCAATTCTCGTTTTGTATCCATTTGCTCCTAGCTGGAGCGATTCTTATCCGGCTAATTCTTTCCTCAACCAAATGTATGCGGTCTTGGCTAGGTACGATGTTGAGAAAAGCCGTCTCATTGTTCTTGATGCACTACCTAGTCGTGCCGATGTTAAAGAAGTTTTAAAGCTAGCTGATGTGTATTTAGATTCCTACCGACATTCAGGTGGTCATTCCCTTGTAGATGCTTTAGAGGTAGGATTAACAACTGTAGTTTTGGAAGGTGATGCTCTCAGGTCGAGACATGCAGCTGCCTACTTACGAAAAATCCAAATACCTGACTTAATAACAAACAACGAGATGGATTATATTAAGTTAGCGATCGCACTAGGTAAATATCCTGAATTACGTCAGCAAAAGAGCATTCAAATTAAAGAAAAAATGCAGGGTAATCCTAGCTTTCTGGATAGTCGCTCATACTCAGATAAAATGGGTAGTCTATTTCAGAGATTATTCATAAATTATCTCTCAGAAAATCTAGAAAATAACCTGCGGTTGAGAGATATAAACTTAATAATATTTCCAGATTGGGCACAATCAGAAGATGAACTAGGCTTAGAGTTACAAGAGATAATTCAAACATTAGCAAATCATACTGAAAATGAAAAAGTTACTCTACTTATCCATACAGGTAATATTGCTACGGAAGATGTAGAAATGTTCTTATCTAGTGTAGCGATGAATCTGTTAATGGAAGATTTAGATATTAGCGACACTATAGATATTTCTCTCATAGATAAGCTAGGGTATATGCAATGGCAATCTTTATTGCCTCGTATTTATGGCAGAGTGGTTTTGAACAATGAAGATAAGGTAGCTTTAGCACAGCTACCTATAGAAAAATTACAAAGTTATCAAATGGATAGTTTAATAAATCAACTCTAAGGCTATCACTCTTCATTCTAGACAGAGGAAGATAAGAAATCTGGAAAATACCGAGTTAGGCAATTTCAAGTAACTGCTCCCATAGTAATCACCTACTTTTCCAGATTTTAGTTTAACTACTGACCAAATTTTCAAGCTGGGTAGTTAGTCATTTTTGATGATAATTAAGTGATAATTGTTGTCTGCTTTTGGATAAAAGTAATCTAAAAGGGGATTTTAAAAGAAGTTGGGGATATAGGAAAAATCAATCCCCCTATATTTTTCTTAGAAAGCTGATTATTATAGAAATTAATTGAGTATGGACAAAATTGAAGTACTTTTTTTCGGAGTTATATTTTCTACTATTTGTATTATTAATGCAACCGTTGATACTGAGGAAGCACTGTGATGGAAGAGTATTTTGCGCTCTATCAAAAGTATTCTGCATACACGATGATTGCTCCAGAAAGCTACGTCAGAAATCTGATCATCGCAGAGCTATTCCAGGAAATTGAGGGTGCAGTTGTTGAATGTGGAACCTGGCGAGGTGGCATGATTGCTGGTATTGCCGAATTGCTGCAAGGAGAACGGGCATATTACTTGTTCGATAGCTTTGAAGGATTGCCGTCAGCACAAGAAATTGATGGCCATGCAGCAATTGCATGGCAAAACAACAAAGATTCTCCTATTTACTATGACAACTGTACTGCTGACGAGGTATCAGCCAGAGCAGTAATGGAATTATCCGGTGCTAAAAATTATTTTGTTGTTAAAGGGTGGTTTAATCAGACGCTAAGTACGTTCGACAAAAACCAAAAAATCGCTATGCTCAGGCTAGATGGAGATTGGTATGATTCTACTATAGAGTGCCTGAAACATCTTTACTCACAGGTTGTAGACGGTGGAGTAATTATTATCGATGATTATTATACCTGGGATGGTTGCACACGAGCAGTCCATGATTTCTTTTCTGAATACAAGATTGATGATCGCATTCGCCAGTTTGATAATGATGTCTGTTTCATTATCAAAGGCTGGTCTAATCGCATACAAGTGAAGTGAGTGAACAGAGTTATACTAATCCTCTATAAAAAATATTAGCATCACAGAGCATTTCGGATGAAATTCCAGAATGCGTATAGAGACGTTATATGTAAAGTCTTTCCATAATTTTGAGGTTTTATGCTTGTACCTCATTTAGCTGAAATATGTTCTCAATCTCAAGCAGGTGAGTAACAAGAGACTTCAGTATCAAAGATTTAAGAATTGGTGTTGGGTTTCCTTGCGTCAACCCAACCTTGTATCTTAGAAAGAGTAGAGTAATATTAACTATCAAGATACCTTTGCCACATCTGTTCGTAAGCCTTCTCCATTTCGCTGGTAAACTGCTTACCATTCCACAGCGGTGCAGTTTGTCTAGACTGACGTAATTGCCAAGATATTTGCTGTCTTAAAGAAGCGTCTTTACCCAAACGTACACCCCACTCAATATATTCTTCATCAGTCCAGGCGATGCCTTCTGTGATACCTGCATTTATCATCATGGTGTAGCTGTTACGCGCTGCAAATTGTTCGCCAACTCGCGTCACTAAGGGGATACCCATCCACAATGTTTCTAGAGTTGTTGTAGCTCCGTTGTAGGGAAACGTATCTAATACAATATCAGCAATGCCTAAATTAGCACGATGAACTGACTCTGAAAAAACTTGTGGTAAAAATCGTAACCGAGAACAATCTACACCTTCTTCTTCGGCAATTTGGTAAAAGAAGCGTTTAATTGTTTCCTCCTCAGAAAGTCCTTTTATTAAAAAGTAGCTGTTAGGTACTTGTTTGATAATTTGCATTTGCCACTTTGTCGTTTCTGGATGGCGTTTATATCCTCTTTGGGCGCTGAGATATACAATGGCATCCATAGGAATATTTAAGTCATCGCGACGGAGAGTTGGTACACCAACCTCAAAACCATCTACTGCTATATAAGTTTGAGGTAATCGCCAAATTTTTTCTGTATAGTAATCTTGTGCATCATCCGGCAATACATAGGGGTCTGCAATAAAGTAATCAATTGCAGGTATGCCTGATGCATCCCACCCCAGCCAAGTAACTTGAATTGGTGCTGGCTTAAGTGCCATCACTTCACTAGTAATATCCAGAGTGATGCTATCAAGGTCAACTAAAATATCAATTTCATCCTGATAGATTTGATCGGCTATTTCTAAACCGTTCATACCCAACAAGTGACATGTTCCTGCATGGTTGACATACCATTCTTGGAGAAAATCGTTTACTAATTTGTAATTAATAAAATAAGTGTGAATATCAAATTTATCTTGGTCATGATGCTGAAATAACCAACGAGCTAACCAACCAACAGAATGATTTCTTAAAGCATAAGATGTATAACCAATTTTTAATTTTTTATTTGGGGTAGATAAAGCTTTTTTGTGAGTCTTTTCAAAATTAAAAACTTTATTTTCCGATTGGGCAAGGTCTTTAATATTACTATGGAATATTTCAGCTACTTTATTATGAATTGCTCGAAAATATATAGGAGAATCTTTAATGTGAGGTATAGCAAAAGATGGTGTCAGTAATCGTAGTGTTCTGCCTTCTTCTAAAAGAATAGGTTGAGATTCAATAAACTGTTGTTCAATAGTTTCCAACTCTTCACAAGCCGTACATATCTCTGTCCAATATCCCCCTGCTGACATTAGACCCCTTAACAACAGATGGAGTGCAAAAATTTTATCAGCCAAGCCTTCTGATAGGGAATAACATAACTTAGCTGTCTCTATGCCCTGAGAATAATTGCGAGCATCTTGATAAAAAGTCGCTAAATGTCGCAAAATTTCTACATTATCTGGTTCCAATTGCAAATGTAAGCTAAGCAGAGATGCTGCTAGCTTAGGCTGCTGTAGAGTATGCCCAATTTTCATGGCAGCAGGAAGCACTATACGGAAGCTTTGATCAGCATCAGGGAAGTAAGGTAAACAAGCCTCTACTAAATTAAGATTTATTGGATGTAAAGGAACAGTATTTAAAATTTCCTGCAAAACTTGCATTAACAATTTGGTGTCAATCTCTAAATTTTCTTTTAATTTTAAACTTTCAATTAATCCCCACTCACTCAACTCATCAATTTCTTCAAACTTTTCTCGCTTGAGAGAAAGTAGCAGAATTTGAAGTAAGTTATTTATTTCATCAAGATTAATCTCTTTCATATGCTGGCGAATTAACCAAGCTAGAGAATATTCTGCTAGCTTTTCACGCCGTTCTGCTTCTATTTGCAAAAGTTGAAATAGCTCATTTGTCAAAATTGACAAATATTCTGTATCAGCTTCTGTCATCGGCAGCATCCAAGTCATTTGAGCTTCTGCTTCTTGTCCTTGTAATAGTAACAGCAATCCCAAATGCCAATAATAGGAAGTAACATGAGGTTCTTGTTCTATTGCTTGTTCGTATAAATTAGCAGCTTGTGCATAATTCCTTTTAATCAAACATTGCTCAGCCATTTGCTGCCAGTTATCTTTATTAGTAATCATGGTTTATTCTCACAGTTAAATAAAAAGTGGGCAGAATACTCTACCCACTTGGGAAAATACGTAATTTAGCTTAATAAAAGCCCTCATGACAAATTAACTTTTTTGTCAAGTGTTACAAGTGAGTAATATTTTGCCTAATTACTTCTCTACTTAGATAAGCTGATGAAGTTGGCGGAGCAAGAAGGTGAATTAGTGGTGCCGTCGAAATTGCCGCTAGTAGTATAGACAGCTGGATCTATACCACCGTTAACTTTAGCTTTTTCAGATTCACATAAAATAGCTATGGTGGTAGCTTCACTGGTAGAAGCTTGCGTTGTTACACCTACATTACCCATATAAGTTTTGAGAGGTGCAGCCGCAATTACTGTTGCTGCCTGGTTACTTACTTGACTAGAGTTAGTAGTACCACCACCGGAAATTGAGTATTTGTAATTTGAGGTTTCTGTTGCAATACCAAGACCTAAACTACCAAAATCAGTTTGAGATGCAAATGAGTTTTTTTCCAAGTAAAATGCTTGTTGGGCGCGGTTCATGGAACCTACATAAGTTTTAGCTTCTGACTGCTTGGCTTTGTTTGCTTGGTTCAAGAAAGAAGGTAATGCGATCGCAGACAGAATACCGATGATAATAATTACTACTAGTAGTTCAATGAGTGTAAAGCCCTCATCTCCCTTCTTTTTGTCGAGGATGTGTTGGAGAAATTTGGCTTTTAATTCGGTTTTCATAAGTGTTTTCCCGGAGGTAGGGGTTGCTTGGGCGTTCTATATGTAACTTACCCACTCGCGATCGCTTTCCTATCACCTTGAGAAAAAAAGTTTGGGAAGATCCGGTTACACAATCCAAAATCCTTGCATCGAAAAGCCCCTGGTGTAGACCAAAGGCTAGATTCTCAACTTCGTTTGTGAGAGTGCGTTATTCAAACTCAGGTGGCCACAGTTCTGATATCGCCAGTTCCCAACCTGGTAGCAAGTCCGGTAATGTAAGTGTGTCTCCATTTTGCAATACCACTGGAGCTTGGTTTAATCGGTAAAGCGTTACTGTCAATTTGTCAGGATCAATTAGTATGCCGACTATTGAAGCCATGCTTGATTTAGATGCATTCAAAAATACTCAACTGTACGAGAGTATCGTGGCAAAAACAAAGCCAAAAACAGAACTAGAAACAAAATTGAAATTAGTCTCAAAATGTGTTGAAAGGGGTATGAGTATTCAAGAAATAGCAGAATTTTTAGAACTAGATGTTGAAATTATCAGAAAATATCTGCAAGAACAACAGTCTTAGCGGTTAAGGGGATGTTTGGCAGGTATTGGGCAAGTAATGCAATGAGCATTTTCCAATCGCTTCCTTTGCCAATTTGTTATGCTATACTAAACGTAGTCGTTATGAGTTCGTTATATATACCATGACTAACCCGACTGTAGAAAACTTAGTAATTATCGGTTCTGGGCCAGCAGGGTACACATCTGCCATCTATGCAGGACGAGCTAACCTGAAACCCGTTGTATTTGAAGGTTTCCAAGCCGGGGGTTTGCCTGGTGGACAACTGATGACAACGACGGAAGTCGAGAACTTTCCTGGGTTTCCCCAAGGGATTACTGGGCCGGAACTGATGGATCAGATGAAGGCGCAAGCAGAGCGCTGGGGAGCTGAACTATATACTGAAGATGTTATCTCAGTTGACTTGAGTCAGCGTCCCTTTACAGTGCGATCGCAAGAAAGGGAAATAAAAACCAACAGCATCGTCATTGCTACTGGTGCGACAGCAAAGCGTTTGGGTTTACCCAACGAACATGAATTTTGGAGTCGGGGTATCTCGGCTTGTGCAATTTGCGATGGTGCTACACCAATTTTCCACGGTGCAGAACTAGCTGTGATTGGCGCTGGAGACTCGGCGGCGGAAGAGTCAATTTACCTGACTAAGTACGGTTCTAAGGTAAATCTGCTGGTGCGTTCTGAGAAGATGCGGGCTTCTAAAGCCATGCAAGACCGGGTTTTGAGTAATCCGAAAATCCGGGTGCATTGGAATAGCGAAGCCGTGGATATCTTCGGTAATGGTCACATGGAAGGTGTGAAAATCCGCAATACCAAGACTGGCGAAGAAAGCAAACTGCACGCTAAAGGTTTATTCTACGCTATTGGTCACAGTCCCAATACCTCTCTATTTAAGGGGCAACTAGAACTGGATGAGGTGGGTTACGTTGTCACTAAGCACGGTTCTGTAGAAACTAGTGTGGAGGGCGTTTTTGCTGCTGGCGACGTGCAAGATCATGAGTTCCGTCAAGCAATTACGGCTGCGGGTACTGGCTGTATGGCGGCGATGTTGGCAGAACGTTGGTTGTCTTTCACTGGTTTGATTCAAGAATTCCATCAACAGCCAGAAACAGCAGATAATGAATTAGAACATCAGCCAGCCGCGAAGAAAACTGAAGCTGAGGAAGAAGCTGGATTTGTTTTGAATGCGACGCGCCATGAGGGAGGTTATGCTTTACGGAAATTGTTCCATGAAAGCGATCGCTTACTCTTGGTTAAATACGTCTCTCCTGGCTGTGGCCCTTGCCATACCCTCAAGCCAATTTTAAATAAAGTAGTGGATGAATTTGACGGCAAAATTCACTTTGTGGAAATTGACATCGATAAAGACCGAGATATTGCCGAGAATGCTAATGTGACTGGGACGCCAACGGTTCAATTGTTCAAAAATAAGGAACTGGTGAAGGAAATCAAAGGCGTCAAGCAAAAGAGTGAGTATCGCCAGTTGATTGAAAGTAATCTTTAGGGATTGGGGACTGGGGATTAGGGAGTGAGGAAGACTCTCCCTAATACCCAATACCCATTACCGATCACTTAAGTGCCAGCCTTAATTTATAGTATGTTTCATAACTTAGGTAACAGCATATCCTGTGTGTTGCCTAACATTTTGTGGGTGAAATCCCAAGACAATTTTCTCTTTGGGAATCCCTGCTGCTACTAATTCGTAGGTTACGCCATCTTCTGTGTCATCCCGTTGCACCCAAATTTTGCCATCAATAATGTCAATATGAACTAAGCAACCGTGAATTCGCTTGACACTATCCCAGCCTAAAGTTATCAGCAAATAACTGTCATTTTCGCTATCAAAGACTGCTTTACATTCAATAGCTGCGTGGGAATAAGGAATTTGTGTGTAGGGTACTAATACTTCTTTGATGATATGTCGATAATTATCTAAGGTATCCATTGAATAATCCTCTCAGTTTCTGGATTAAAAACGAGTAACTTTAGATTCTCAGTTTCTATTAAAAGTGTACCAATTGGTTCCTCAAACAAAGCTGTAAATACGCTGTCGCGAACTGCCAAATATAATGTTCTTTTTGGTTCCAAGCGATGAATAACAGCACGATACATGATAAACCCGCCAATGGCATCTTTGAGGTCTGCCATTTCTGAGGGACTAACAAAACTTTTAATTTCTACAGCTATTTTTTTACTTCCTTGCTCTGCGGCTAATACCAATTCTTTGTGAGATTGCACATTATTTTGATCCCTACCAACCTCCCCTTGGTAAGGGGAGGTGCCGCAAGCGGTGGGGTTCTTTCTATGCGTCTTCATATGGAAATGGTATAAGAGTTGTTTGGCTCCTAAATCTACATACATATCTTTTTGACCCCACTTTAAATGTAGGGGGTCATCTGTAATTATCCAGCCGTCTTAAATTAAGGCTTTTTTAACAGCATCATGATAAATATCTCTTGCAGGCATATCAAAGTATATTAAAATATTTCTCTACTTGGGATGATTGTTCCTTGTAGCAACACTGGCTGGTAAGTTAACGTGAATTCAACAAACCTCTCCCTGCCTTGAACAAGAGTTCAAGTCTGTCCCTCTCCGAGCCGGAGAGGGACAGGTTTTGCGTAGTAAAACCAGGGAGAGGTCTTTTTATGAGACTAATTAGGGGACAGCAGATGACCCCTCGAACTCACGTTAAGTTATTAGTTAATTCCAGCAAAAATAAAGCATAATCTCAACTCTCCCTCGGTGTAGCTCTGTATTCATCGCGAAGCAGTCGGACTTTTATTAAGGATGTTTTGTTTACCTAATCGCCAATCTGATATGTAAAATGGTCAGCGTATCTTGCTCAATGCAGGCGATCGCTCATGGCCATGACAAAACGGCAGTTGCCGACATTTTTACGTTTTGCCAACAGTTCCAACCTTTCTGGGCAACTCATGCTCATAGGGTTAGCCATTACCCTTCTTTTTATCTTCCTGGCATTCTTCGCTCCCGTATTTCAAGCTTGGGGATGGCTGCAAAACCCTAAGGATTTCCTGATTAACCCAATTCATGAGCCACCGTCAGCTAAACATTGGTTTGGAACTAGTCGCCTGGGCTATGATGTATTCTCCCGCACAGTGTTCGGCGCTCAAGCTGCTTTGCAAGTGGTGATTTTGGCGACGGCGCTGAGTATGGTTATCGGTGTACCTTTGGGTATGCTGAGTGGCTATCTCGGCGGTAAGTTGGATAAGGTATTGCTGTTTATTATGGATAGCATCTATACCTTACCAGGGCTGCTGCTATCTGTGACGCTGGCCTTTGTGGTGGGGCGTGGAATATTGAATGCAGCGATCGCTATTAGCATTGCTTACATCCCCCAATATTACCGCGTTGTCCGCAACCACACTGTCAGCGTGAAAACCGAAGTATTCATAGAAGCTGCTCAAGCAATGGGCGCTTCAACTTGGGTTGTACTTTCTCGATATCTATTTTTTAACGTCATTCAAAGTGTACCCGTGCTATTCACGCTCAATGCCGCTGATGCAATTTTAGTGTTGGGCGGTTTAGGCTTTTTGGGGCTAGGACTTCCAGAAGAAGTGCCAGAATGGGGACATGATTTAAAACAAGCGCTAGAAGCTCTACCTACGGGTATTTGGTGGACTACGCTTTTCCCAGGTTTAGCGATGACATGCATGGTAGTAGGGTTATCACTACTGGGTGAGGGGTTAAACGAATTTGTCAATCCCCGATTACGGCGAGAAAATAGAATCCGGAAATAGTCAGTCAATAGTGAACAGTTATCAGTGGACAGTTATCAGTAAATGGGCTGATCATTGATAACTAACTAGTAACTCGTAACTGATAATTAATAACTGATAACTGGAGAGATTTGAGTGAAAGATAACCTGACGTTAATTGCCGCTGCTACTGGCGGGTTTGTACTTTCTGTCGCCCTTGCTGGTATCTTACGAGGTGCGCCAGTTACAGCTTGGCAGGAGCAATCGAGTTTGCGTTCATCCCCAGTGGCGAATGTGCAAATTATTAATGACCCTAAATGAATACTGTCTCAGAAGCTGGCGCTTAGACTTTCCCCAGATAAATACAAATAAAAAATATCTGTGTGCATCTGTGTTCATCTGTGGTTCCATACAAATAAAGATTTTGGATTGGCCATTGTGGATCAAGTAGTTGGCATTGATGTGGGGGGAACAGCAATAAAGCTGGGGCGTTTTACACCTGATGGTACTTGCCTACAATCTTTAACTGTAGCAACTCCCCAACCGACAACACCAGAGGCGGTAGTGGCGGTGATGCTGGATGCGATCGCCCAAATTGATCCAGATAATCAAACTGTTGCTATTGGTGTTGGTACTCCTGGGCCTGCCGATGCGACAGCACGCATTGCCAAAATCGCCATTAACTTGGCAGGATGGCACGATGTGCCTTTAGCAGACTGGTTAGAAACCAAAACTGGCAAGCCTACCATCATCTCTAATGATGCTAACTGCGCCGGGTTGGGAGAAGCTTGGTTGGGTGCCGGTCGCCACTTTCAAAATCTGATTTTGCTGACTTTAGGGACTGGGGTTGGTGGCGCGATTATTTTGGATGGCAAACTGTTTGTTGGACATCAAGGAGCAGCTGGGGAATTGGGTTTAATTACATTCAATCCTGATGGGCCAATATGTAATAGCGGCAATCAAGGCTCATTGGAACAGTACGCCTCTGTTACAGCAATTCGTCGCCGTACTCTTAAGGAACCAGCAGAATTGGGCGCTCTTGCTCAAGCAGGAGATGTTAAAGCCTTGACTTTTTGGCGAGAATATGGTAGGAATTTGGGAATTGGTTTGGCGAGTTTAATTTATGTACTGACACCGGAAGCGATCGTGATTGGTGGTGGTGTCAGTGCCAGCTTTGAGTTTTTCTTACCAGCGGTGAAAGCAGAAATTGAGAAGCGAGTCATGCCCACATCACGCGCGGGTTTACAAATCTTGCCAGCGGAGTTAGGTAATTTTGCTGGGATAGTGGGTGCAGCAAAGTTAGCATGGCAACACCATTGGGGATTTTAGATTATGGTTCAAATAATCCCAGCTAGAGACATCAGTCTTTACGAATTAGAAGAAAAATTTGGTTTGCAACTTACGACAGACACTAACTTATTTTCAGAGTGGACAGAGAATTTACCAATTTTGACTGATAGTGAAAAGCAAGCGATGTCTAATATCAGGTTCGGTTAAACACTTATAATATCTGTAGGTTGGGGAGCCACTGCGTTGGGGAGCCAGCACTGAAGACGGGTTTCCCGTCGCAGGTGACTGGCATCCGGCTCTGCCGACTTAAAGCAACTTGGTTTGAGGAACGTAGACGCCGGAGGCGGCTTCCCGCAGGGTAACCCAACATTTTATCCTTGTTCATGTTGGGTTTCACTGCCGTTCAACCCAACCTACATTGATAGATTTTATTATAAGTAATCACCCGAACTTGATATAACGACAAGCCGTTACGCGTCTACGCACGAGTCAAAAGCAATTATTTAAACTTGAATAAGCGCCGTCTGATGTCAGAAGAGGCGGTAAAAATGAACTCTTTGTCACAAGTCAATTTTTTTTAACGTTCGCCTTGGTGCCGGAGGCATACCGCCAAGGACGCATAGACGCGGAGCGGCTTCCCGCAGGGTAGAACGCAAAGGAAGAGAAGGAAGAAATGTTTAACTGAACTGTATTGGCCAATACCCCATTCTCATGACAAAGAATATCCGGTTGCCTTTTTAACAAATTGCACAACTTTTTCATAGGATTCAGGATTACTCACAGGATTGATGATGATGGGGATAGTGCCATCTGGTAACCAAAATGTTATTCTGCCGTTTACCTCTTGACAAAAGGAACTAATGCAGTTGAGGTTAATGACATATTCATTTTTCTCGTAAATGATTTTTACCCAGTTAGCATGATATAATTCCAACCCTGTGACGCATTCTAGATAATCCAGAACCTTTTGATAGTCTTCGAGGTTACTTTGGGGGTTAATCACTACCGGAATAGCGCTATCGGGTAACCAAAAAGTTACCCTGCCGTTTCGTTCATAACAAAAAGCATGGACACGCTCAAAATTTACTACATATTCTTTCCTCTCATAAAGGATTTTCACCCAGTACGCCACAAAATCTCCTCAAGTCTGAAGTTTACGAATGATTTTCACTCAGTAAGTCATAACATTTCCTCATTAATATCGCTTTGATGATTACAAAATAAATTTTTAAAATTTGGAATTTTGCATTTTGTATTACTTTAAGACACTGCCAATGGCGTTGGTGTATTGTGGGGGGTTTAGAGAGTAAGAGCGATCGCAGCTTGAATGAATCCTTTAAATAAAGGATGAGGGCTACTGGGGCGTGATTGAAATTCTGGATGAAATTGGCAAGCAATAAAGAATGGGTGGTTGGATAATTCCACAATTTCAACTAAGCGTCCATCGGGAGAAGTGCCACTAATAACATAGCCAGACTTTAGTAACATATCGCGGTAAGCATTGTTAAACTCATACCGATGCCGATGTCGTTCATAAATCACATCATCTTGATAGAGCTTAAAAGCCAAAGTATCAGGGAGCACACGACAAGGATAGAGTCCCAAACGCATTGTACCGCCTAAATCCACCACATCCTGTTGTTCTGGCAATAGGTTAATCACCGGATCAGTGGTGTAAGTATCAAATTCAGCGCTGTTGGCATCTGCTAATCCCGCAACGTGCCTTGCCCATTCAATTACAGAACATTGCATTCCCAAGCATAAACCTAAGAAGGGAATTTGGCGATCGCGGGCATATTGAATAGCGGCAATCTTACCGTCTACCCCCCGGATGCCGAAACCTCCTGGCACAATCACGCCATCAACGCCTTTGAGATGGGTTTCGGCTGGTTCAGTTTCCAAATCTTCTGAGTTCACCCAGCGCAGGCGCAGTTTGCCATAAGTGGAGATTGCAGCATGGTGTAGCGCCTCCACTACAGATAAATAGGCATCACTTAACTGCACATATTTACCGACGATGGCAATTTCTACCTCGTGCTTGGGACTATGTAAACGCTGTACTAGGGTTTGCCACTGCGTCAAATTTGGTTGGCGTTGTTCCATTTGCAGCAAGTTCAGCACTTGCTCTGCCATTCCTTCCAGTTCCAGATTCAACGGTACTTCATAGATACTTTTGGCATCTTGGGAGGTGATGACGCATTCTTCCGGCACATCGCAAAATCCCGACAATTTCTGTTTTAATCCTTTAGGTAGGGGGCGATCGCTCCGACAAACTAAAATATCTGGTTGAATGCCGATGGATCTTAATTCCTTCACCGAATGCTGTGTCGGTTTAGTTTTCATCTCACCCGCAGAGGCAATCCAAGGTACTAGCGTTACGTGCATATACAGCACATTTTGCCGCCCTACCTCCTTGCGGAACTGGCGAATTGCTTCTAAAAACGGTAGTGATTCAATATCTCCCACCGTACCGCCGATTTCAGTAATTACTACTGACGGATTTGTACTTTTGGCAACTCGCAGAATCCGCTCTTTAATTTCATTTGTGATGTGAGGAATTACCTGCACTGTGCCGCCATTGTAGTCGCCGCGCCGCTCTCTATTGATTACTGCCTGGTAAATTGAGCCAGTAGTAACGCAGTTCAATCGCGACATTGAAGTATCGGTAAAGCGTTCGTAATGCCCCAAGTCCAAATCTGTCTCCGCACCATCCTGGGTAACGAATACTTCCCCATGCTGAAAGGGACTCATCGTGCCTGGATCGATATTGATATAAGGGTCGAGTTTGAGAATCGAGACAGAATAATCTCGCGATTTGAGCAAACGCCCCAGACTTGCTGCTACAATGCCTTTGCCTATACTGGAAACTACACCTCCAGTTACAAAAATAAATTTAGTCATAGTAGTTTGAATTTCTAGCAACTTCTAAAAATACATCTCGTCATTGTGCCACAGTCACTGTGGTTAAATCTCTGTGATTGAGCTTAAGAAAAACCTTGTAGGATTAGTAATACTAGGCTGTATTGTCACCTCCTCTGTAGCATTGGCAGAACCATCTCTTTTAGTTGTTTTTCCCCAAACTAACTACCAGACAAGTGCACAAAAAATCTTTTTTTTGGGCACAGCCCCACCTGATGGACAAGTTTTGTTTAATGGTAAGCCAATTACCCGCAGCAAGACTGGTCATTTTTCTCCAAGTTTTCCCTTGCAGTTGGGAGAGAATTTGTTTACTGTGCGTCACCACAATCAAGAACTTCAGATTAAGGTGACAAGGCTTGCCAATCAGCCAGAGCTTCCACAGGGGTTAGCCTTTGCCAAAAATTCCCTAATTCCAGCAGCTGACATTGCCAGACTACCGGGGGAACTGATTTGTTTTAGCGCGATCGCACCCCCCAATGCTATTGTCTCTGTCCACCTGGCTAATCAAACTGTAGCCCTTTTCCCTCAACCCCAACAGGCGCAACTGCCAAGTAATTTGGCGGCCCTCACGGGGCAAAATCAGCCTACTGCCCAGTCTACCGTAGGAAAGTATGAAGGTTGCACTACAGCACAACAGCTTGGTTCCCTCATTTACGGTAACAATATAATCTCCGGTGCTGTTGTTCCGGATTCCGGCAAAAATGTAGATTTGGGTAAACCGGAATTCCAACTAACCCTCAATGGCAAGACGATAACTCAACCAGGGACTGGCAAGATTCAAATCCTCTCACCTGCACAGCTGCCAGTTTCTGAGGTGATAGCAGAATCAAGCGTTGCTCGCACTGGCCCAAGTACCGATTATTCTCGACTCACACCACTGCCGAAAGGGACAAGGGCAACAGTTACAGGTAAGGAAGGTGAATGGTTACGCCTAGATTACGGTGCTTGGATTAACAGCAAGGAAACCCGCTATTTACAAGGTGCGATTCCGCCACGGACAGTAATTCGCAGCGTCGGATATCGGCAACTGCCTGGTGTGACAGAGATGGTTTTCCCATTACAAGTTCCCGTACCCGTAAGCGTAGAACAAGGCGATCGCACTTTTACCCTTACTCTCTACAATACCACTGCCCAAACAGACATTATTCGCCTGGATGACAACCCTCTAATTTCTCGCCTAGACTGGCAGCAGGTAGCTCCAGAACAGGTAAAATACACTTTTAACCTCAAAAAAGCTCAACAGTGGGGATATAAGCTGAGATACGACGGTACAACCCTGGTTTTGGCTTTGCGTCATCCGCCTGCAATTGGTCATAATAAACGCAAGTCTCTAGCTGGCATCAAGATTGTACTTGATCCAGGGCATGGAGGTAAAGAATCTGGTGCCAGTGGCCCGACTGGATATTTGGAAAAAGATGTCAATTTGGTAGTATCTAAGTTGCTGCGCGACGAGTTGGTAAAGCGAGGGGCGACTGTGGTAATGACGCGGGAAGATGATCAAGAGCTTTCGTTAGTAGAGCGTCAGGAAATTATCAGTAAAGAAGAGCCTGCGATCGCTCTTTCCATACATCATAACTCTCTACCTGATAATGGTAATGCTGAAAAGACAAAGGGATTTGCAGCCTTTTGGTATCATCCCCAAGCCCACAGCCTAGCAATATTTTTGCAGAACTATGTAGTCAAGAAACTAAACAGACCTTCCTATGGTGTGTTTTGGGATAATTTGGCGCTGACACGTCCGGCGGCTGCGCCATCGGTGTTGCTGGAATTGGGTTTTATGAGCAATCCTGATGAATTTGAGCAGGTGGTGAACCCAGAAGAACAAAAGAAAATGGCAAAGGCGATCGCAGGAGGTGTTACAGAATGGTTTAGGAGTGTACAGTAAACAGCAATACTTTGAAATAGTTTGAAAGCATTCAAGAAAAAATGTAGGCTTTCCAAAAAAGAGAACCTGGTTGAGTCCTGGAGCAAACTGTTTGCCTTTGATTTCTAAGTTTTTCGGCTTGCCATAACTTAGCAAACATTACTTTTATGTATAAAGTTTTTTACTAAAGCAGGTTGTCTTAGCATGGCATCAATCGGAAGTTTGCTTTGCTGCCTGTTGTACTTGCTCAACTGACAAACTCAACGCCTCTGCTACCTGCTTCATTGTCAATCCCAATGCCAATAATCGGGGTACAGCTTCTAACAAAGCTTCTTCTTTGATTTCTTGATATACTCTCGTTTGTTTCAACTCACTAAATCCAAACATTTCTGCTATCTCCTGTCGGCTTTTTTGCGGGAACTTGTAGAACACTATCGTCTCTATCAATTCTATAATTTTGCTTTGGATAGCTTCATCAGCAATTTCTTGTTCAGCTTTGTTGATTAACTGCTTTGCTGATTCAACCGTTGTTTCTTTTGACTCTACAACTAACTTCACCACACCCACGCCTAGCGAACGGTCTGTTTCTTCCCCTAACTCGTCCAAATAGACACGCTGTACTTGCTGAGTCAGTAGCAAACCGCGATACTGCATGGGTACTTCTGGGTCTAAGCTACGTTGAGGATACAGCACGACTGCACGCCAATCATTAGGTAAGTCATATTGACGGAAGTATAAAAATATTTCGCCAAAAAAGCGCGAATAAAATCTCGAATCAGACTGAAACTGAACTTCTACAAAATATATCGGCTGGTCAGGAGAATCAATATAAGGTAAGAATAAACCATCAATACGAAAGGCAGTTTGCTTGATTTCAACTGATGTGAATTGATAGTTATTACCAGTTGCAGCAGATTCACCAATTAACTCAAAAAATATGCTCGGAAAGTTCTGAAATAATTGATAAAAAATGGAGTCAGTTCTCATGGGATGAAGATGTTAGCATTACCTAATGCCACTTATGCAGTATGGGCATAGTAAACAACCCCCACGCTAAACCCGTAATTAACCCAAAAGGTGTAACCACATAATTATTAAAACTCCACAAACCTAAAACCTGCGCTGCCAATTCCAACGGATAAGCCATCATCAGTACACTAGAGAGCGCCGCACCATTCCAGCCATACTGATTTAACCAGTAAAAACCTTTACCACCAGTCGCAGCATACAGCAGACGAGTAATCAGCAAACCAGTAACAGTGCCGTAGCAACGCATACACACAGCCATGACGAATGGAGGTGCTAAATCTAACCCCATTTCTGGTTGCGGACAGACATGATTCCCCATGAAATAAATGATGTCCGCAATACCGGGAAGCAAAGACATCCCAGACGCAGCCAGAAAGGGAGCAATAGGCGGGCCTACAACCATACCCAATAGCATGAAATCAGCGATCGCACTGACCCAATTAATCTGCAACTCTCTAGTGAAAGCTACTCTTGCCATTCCCTTTCTTCGCGTCCTTTGTGGTTTGTCTCTTAACCTACCTTAGCAATATACGGACTCGTCAACTTATCCAACTGCTGAATCAACAGACTAAGGAACAATCCCACATCCGTCACCACACCCACCGATTCCACAGAACCGCGATCGCTTAACTTAGTCACCACAGCTGGATTAATATCCACACATACCATTTTCACACCCGCCGGAGTCATATTCCCCACCCCAATCGAGTGCAGCATTGATGACAGCATCAAAATCATCTCTGCGCCTTCCAGGTGTTTGGCATATTCCTCCTGTGCCTTAATTAAATCCATTTGGGTATCAGGTAAAGGCCCATCATCCCGAATGGAACCAGCAAGCACAAAAGGTACATGATTGTGGACACACTCATACATTACGCCACTCTTAATCGCTCCAACTTCCACTGCTTTGGAAATACTGCCAAAACGGCGGATGCTATTAATTACCTTCAGGTGATGGCGGTGTCCGCCACGCACGGCGACACCTCGCTTCATGTCCACACCCAAGGAAGTCCCCATGATATTTTGCTCGATGTCGTGGACAGCGATCGCATTTCCACCCAGCAGCGCTTGCACGTAGCCTTCACGAATCAGTTGCGCCAGATGTTCGCCGCCACCAGTGTGAATGACCACAGGCCCAGCCGTGACAACTACTTTACCACCAGCATCACGGATTTTACGTAATTCCCAAGCCACTTGCTCAACAACTAATTCCACGCGCCGCTCGCTGGAAACACCAGCCGACATAAAGCTGAATTCTTGAGTGTTGCGTAGTTCCCGTGATTCAGTTTTGCGAATAGTGCGGATACCTAAAACGTCTACAATTACCTCGTCGCCTACTTCGACATCGCGTAAGATTTTACACCTTGCCACTATACCATTGGGGGTTTGGGTAATAGCGATCGCGCCATCCATGCGCTGATTTTCCACCTTCACCCACTGACCACGAATCCGGACTTCGGTGGGATAAATTGTACTGACGTAGAAATCATCAGGAGCTACACCAGTTTGAATTACAGGCTCTAGTATGGCATCTCGCTCATCTTCGGGTAAGTTTACCGCACCTAAATCAATCAACCGGGAGATGATTTCTTCCATCACTTCATGCGATGGTGCTGAAACTTTCACCTCAGCTGCTGAGGTACTTTGCCGCTGTTCTCCTAAGTTGAAATTCAGGACTTGGAAACTTCCCCCAGCATCCACAATTAGATCCAAGGCGCGGTTAATCAAACCAGCATCCAGCAAGTGTCCTTCCATGCGAATGACGCGGCTTTCTACCGAGACATTGGCATGAATTTCGTCTCTAACTGGTTCCGTCACCCGCAAGGTGAGGCATTTAGCCGCGCCACCAGCTTTGAGAAATTCGGTTAGCTGCGTTTCCATCACTTGGAAACCTGCATCTGCAAGGCGTGCTTTTAAAGCATCACTCGCCTTGTTCATGATGACGATGCTATCTACATTCACTGCATTACAAGCGAAGTTGACTGCATCAGCTTCTTCAATTGCAATCCGCTTTTCTGGTGCGACTCGCATTTCGATTAAGCGGTTGGAATAGGAATCAAAAGCACCTGGATAGTAGAGCAAATAGCCGTTTGCTAGGGGACAAAAACAGGTATCCAGGTGATAGAAACGTTCATCTATTAGTCGCAGAGACAGCACCTCAATATCTAGCCATTTGGCTAGATAAGGGTGAGAATCTAATTCTGAGCGAAAACCGTATCCCGCCCATAGCCAACGTCCTTCTCGATCCAGCAGTGCGTCCCCTGCGCCTTCAAAGGGCAAGTCTTTAGGAAGTTCATATACTGTGTAACCATTTGCCTCAAACCATTGTTTGAAGTAAGGTTCTTCTCCCTGACGTTCTTTGTGTAAAAAGCGACTGAGGACGACGTTATTCCCTAGTACCAAGCCAGCGTTGGCGGTAAAAACCAAATCAGGCCAACCTTTTTCTGGTGGTACTAAGTCTACAATGGCGTGTTGTTTGAGGAGGTAGTGTAAGCTCTGCCACTGTTCGACGGCGCGATCGCGCGATGACTTGTGAATGTTCCCTTCCATCCAGGGATTGATCACATAGTCCACATCGTAGTGGTCAGGGGCACACATTAAAAAGCGAATCAGGGAAGTCATAAAAATCTTACAAGCGTTTAGATGCTACTAGTCTATTTGAATACAGATTTTTGTTTTTCCAATTTGTAAAATCTGCTACTAAACCTCTATCTCTTGATAGTTGAAGGCTTTACAAAGGCTTCGTTCTTAATTCTATTACTGTAAGAGACAAAGTTTAGGAGAAGAATATAACAAGCTGGCAAAATGGCAAGGGGGCTAAAGGCATAGATCTAAAAGTACAACTTCATGCTATTTTAGAGCCGTTTAGTTTTTATAACTTTAGATGGCAAAGCTAACAATAACGATTGAAGATAATCCTGACCAAGAGGATATTCATACTGTTATCAGCCAGCTTGTAGAATATAACAACAATAATAGTCAAGCAGAGAAAGATGCATACCAGCCCCTGGCTATCTTAATTTGAGACGGTAATAGTATTGACAGGGACGCAGTTATCTCGGTTCGATATCTATTGGAAAACAGAATTTAGTAACAAAAGTTTAGTGGCTAACAAAGTGCCTTTAGACTGATATACTTTGTTCAATACGTGCAGAGTGGTTACAAACATATTTTTTTACAGTCTTGCTTCCACCTCATTTAGCTTCTGAATGAATGCATAATGCGGCAATGGATGATATTCAAATAAAAACTGAGGACAAGAATAGTGACTCTGAACGATAGTGATACGGCAGCACAGTTATTAGTGCCTAAATTAGGACGACGTAGTGCATTAAGTTTACTCGGCGCTAGTGGACTTGCTACAACTTTTGTAATCGGAGAGCAGAACAAAGCTAAAGCTGATAATGTCCCAAAAGTGATCCAAGATTGGATTATTGGTCAGCAGAGTAATCCGACACTGCTGGCTAGTCTTTATACTAGTGACGGCATTTTTGAAGATGTTCCTAATGAATTTAGAATCAAAGGGCCGAGTAATATTCTATGCTTTGCCCAAGGAGTACAAAAGATTTTTAGTAACATCAAAATTGAACTGCAAGATGTTTTCGCTACCGGAAAATTTGCTGTTGCTGAATACTATTTCTCTGCTACAAATAATGGATTTATTCCAGTGCCGGATACACTAGGTAAGTCTTTCCGAGTTCGGACAATAACGTTATTTGAGCTAAAAGGAAATCAAATTCAGCGTAATTCTGATTACTACGACAATGCAGCAATTCTAGTGCAATTTGGGTTAATCCCACCTCCTCCAGCTGCTCAACCACCTGGCTGCTGATAGCTGTAACAATCCTAAATCAATTGTGAGAAAATATCTAAAGGGAGCAATATCTTAGCTAAAATAACAGGGTGAAGAGATAGGGCTGATGTAGTAAAGTTATTGTCTTCCCAAACGCATAAATCAAAAACTACTCTTCAGCCCATCTCTGACATATTATTACTTTCAAGAACTGGTTTGAACGTTTTATAATTTCAGCTATTCTTTCATCAATAACTTTATCTAGAAAAGTGTTCATAAATTATCTGCGTTTGCCCTGCCCCCACCAAATATTTATATGACATAAAATTGAGATAAACGAGTAAAGTTTGAATTTGGCGGAGTCCTAAAGAATACAACTCTCACTATTTTTAGTTTGGCAATGGGCTGATTATTGGGTTAGCGATCGCGAAGTGGTAGCAAGGTACCAGCGTCAGAAGGAGAGCGGTGTTCTGAAAAACTTTCCTCTAGAGCATAAAAGGTATTTTTTACAGAAATCAATTTACCTACTTGGGCACAAAGCGCGATCGCTTTTTGTGACCTTTGGATTTGTCTGCAAATATTCCTGTAGTAAATCACAACCTCGGTCTAGTAAATTTTCTAGCTTAATATCTGCCAAATTCTGGAAAATCACTGTACCGTTGCCACTACCCACAGCCAGAGTTTTACCGTCATAGCTGAAACTGACACTAGTTAACTCACCTTTATCACCTTTCAAAGCAATCAATAACGTCCCTTCCCGGTTCCAAAGCTTCACTTTGTCATCACTGCTAGCGACCAAAGTTTTACCATCAGGGCTGAAACTGACACTGATAAAACTATCACCATCTCCCGCGAGATTGGTTAACAAGCGACCGTCCCGGCTCCAGAGTTTCACCATGCCATCAGTACTAACCGAGGCAATCGTTTGACTATCAGGCGACCATGCTACGCCATTAACCCGACGGCTATGACCAGTTAAGGTATATAGAAGTTTGCCGTCTCGATTCCAAAGCTTGACTGTTTTATCATCGCTGGCTGATGCTATTAACTTACCATCAGGGCTGAAGCTTACCCAATTCACTGCGTCTTTATTACCCTGCAAAGTGTTGAGCAGTTTCCCGTCTCGATTCCAGAGCTTCACCGTTGTATCTTTACTCGCTGAGGCAATAGTCTGACCATCAGGTGACCATGCTACACCCAAGACCGCATCATTATGACCTTTGAAGGTGTTAAGCAGTTTACCATCTTGGCTCCAAAGCTTCACTGTTTTATCTTTACTAGCTGAAGCAATGATTTGACCGTCGGGGCTAAAACTAACGCCCCAAACTTCACCCTGATGCCCCTTTAAGGTGTTGAGCAGTTTACCGTTGCGATTCCAAAGCTTTACCGTTTTATCTCGACTTGCTGCGGCTAAGATGCGATCGCCAGGACTAAAACTGATACTAGTCACCCAAGCATGATTATCAGCCCTTGGTCGCAGCAACACATCGTCCCAACGCCAGAGTTTAATGGTTTTGTCTCGACTGGCAGAAGCTAGAGTGTGACCATCAGGACTAAAGCTAACGCTATTAACCCAATTGTTATGTCCCCGCAGGGTTCCTAGCAGTACACCTTCAGAACTCCAGAGTTTGAGCGTCTCGTCAGTACTTGCTGAAGCAATGGTGTTACCATCACGGCTAAAAGCCACACTCGTGACGCCAGCACTGTGTCCCGACAAAGTTCTCAGTAGCTTACCTTCTAGATTCCACAATTTGATAGTCTGATCCAAACTAGCGGAAGCAATTGTTTTCCCATCAGGCGACCACGCTAAACCTTTAACCGCGTCATCATGTCCTTGTAAGGTTTTGAGTAATTTCCCGTCCCGACTCCACAGTTTTATTGTTGTGTCGGTACTCCCCGAAGCAATCATTTGACCATCAGGCGACCAAGCTAAACCCAAGACTGCATTACCATGTCCCTGTTGGGTTTTGAGCAATTTCCCGTCCCGACTCCACAGTTTTACCGTTTTGTCGCTACTCGCTGAAGCAATGATTTGACCATCTGGGCTGAAACTGACACTATTTACTACAGCCTCATGCCCTAGTAAGGTGGCGAGTAATTGACCTTCCCGACTCCAAAGTTTTACCGTTTTGTCTTGACTAGCAGAAGCAATGATTTGACCATCTGGGCTAAAACTAAGGCTATTAACTACATCTTCATGCCCTGACAACGTTTTGACTAAACTACCATCAAGACGCCAGAGTTTAATTGTAGTATCGGCACTGGCTGAGGCTATCAAAGAGCGATCGGGGCTGAATGTCGCGCTATTCACCCCAGACATATGTCCTTCCAAACGGTTATATTCTCTCACCGCGTTAACTGACTGGTATAAAGCCGTCTGCACCTGCTGTCTGGTATAAGAATCTACCCAGACCGTATGTTGCAGTTTTCTCCCTGCCCTTAAACCTTCTTTCAAGGCATCGATACCTTTTTGTGACGCGAAAAGGGCTTCGCTAGATGCACTGAGGGTTTTAATCTCGCTATCTACTGCTGTGACTATAGAGACACTTAACCCTAATATGGCCAGAACAGAAGCAGTTAATGCGATTTTTAAAGAACGATTTAATTGAACTTCACTAAGCCTTTGTTTTTTTTGACTTTCTGCTAGTTGAGTTGTTAATTCTTTTTCTTTCAATTCAGCTCGCAATTGCTCAATTTCCAATTGACTCAATTCTTCTCGCTTGCGTAGCTCTCGTAATTCTGTTAATAAATCTAATCCCTGTTGGGGATGAGTATCTACCAGTTTAGCTTGTTGCTTTTTTTGTCTTAGTTCACTTTTGAGCCGCTCAATCTCAGATTGACTCTGTTCTACTTTATAACGTAGCTGGTTAAGTTGTACCTGTAAACTTGATTCCTGTTGTTGCAGGTAGCGAATTAAATCTACTAAATAATCATGAATTAGTTGATAGCGTTCGGGAACATCGGGAAAGAGAACCACTAATCCAGAGCGTACTAAAATATCTAATACCAACTCTAATTTAGCGGCATCTTCTAATTCTGCCAGTTGTGCCGTTAATTCAGCACGAGTTTTAAAAGGTCGTTGATTGCTTTCATCTGTTAATAAGTACAAAACAAGTAAAGCGGCTCGTTCATTTTCGGGGCCGCAGTCTCTGATGAGTTCTTTGATATATCGCTCAATGAGTTTGTTGGGTCTATATGGCTGATATTCTTCTAGCTTGGTAATTCGCTCATCTTGGATTTGCGCTCCGACAACCTGCAATTCAATCGGGCGGACTTCTCCAAATTCTGTGGATAAATCCTCAACCAAAGCATCAATTAAAGCCGGCTCTAAATGAAATTGCGATCGCTCTGTTAATTTGCGGATAATCGCTTTAGCATATTCTGGCGAAAAATTATTTAACTGGTAACGGATATGTTTGTCGAGAATATTATTATTAATCGCCTCTAATGCCGAGAGATGTTTAAATTCTAATAAGCGATGCAAATAATCTTCTCGTAAGGAGAGGATAACTTTGACAAAGGGGATCTTGAGGCAGTAGCTAATAAATCTATCAAATTCTTGCTTTTGATAGCGATCGCTATAACCAAAGAAAAATTCTTCAAATTGGTCAAAAATTAAAACTGTGATCAGATGGTCAGCAGCGTTATCGCGTAATTGTTGCCAAATCCAGGCGATCGCAATATCCGTGGTTGAGTCAGGTAAAGCTTCCGATTCAATGGCTGCTTCTCCTTTAATGTGAGACATCGCCTCATTTAAAGATTTCCCTAATTCCTGTACCCAATCGGTATAAACTTGCAGTACAACAGGCACGGCTATTTGATCGCCGATGGCGCGATTTTGTAATGCTGGAACTAAGCCCGCAGTCACAGTAGAACTCTTACCTACTCCTGACTGACCGTGAATCACCGTTAGCTTTTGATCGGCGCGGCTAATTCTGCCAATTAAGTTATTAATATCTCGCTCACGACCAGAGGCGGCAATTTCCAAAGCAACGCTGCTATTCGCCGAAGGTGACATTAATGCTGGATTTGTCGCCTGTCTTTGGGGTTGCAGGCGACCTGCACCAATGAAAGCCCGAAAACCATACTGCTGCTCAACAGAACGTCGTTTTTGCCTAATGCAATAAGCTTCCAGATAGCGACCTTCTTCAAAGTAAAGCGATCGCAACCTCCGCAACAGTCGAATATAACGATGGGCATCGTATTGAGGTGCGCTACTTTCTAAAGCTTCTGGAAGTTCTTTTGTCGCCTTTTCCAGATATTCACCAGCTACTTCTTGCTCACCTAAATTCCGCTGTGCTTTCGCTAAAACTAGATAATAAATTTGCCCCAAAAGCAATGGAAATAAGCAGTTATAAGGGTCACTATGCTTTTGTGCTTCAGCTAATTTTAATAGCGATACATGCGCCAATATACTCGCCTGTCCCCACCGCGACTCCTGCACAGCCACTTGAGCCAGAAAACCGTAGTCACAAGCAAGTTGGATTTGACTCCCATAAGTTTGATGCAACTCCAGAGACTTTTGAGCAACAATCTGCAATTCTTCCCACTCTTGCAGATGTTGCAAAACTTCAGCGAGTTGACCGATAAACTCAGCGACTATATCTAGACGCCCAGCTACCTGCAAAATATCTAAGCATTCCTGAAAATAAGATTTAGCAGCAGACCAATGGCGGCGGTTGTCTGTTTGATTTTGCTCCGCTAAGCGGCAATAACATAGCCCAATATAAAACAGTGACACTCCCTGTCGCAGAAGATAAGGAGATGGTGGAATAGGTGGATGAGAAGATTGAAAAAAATTCTCCCCTTCCCCCCCTCTCCCCCTCTCCCTCTCTCCCCCTCCCCCCGCCTGCTGCCAAAACTGCAAGCTTTGCTGAAAATGGATTGAAGCTGTATTGATTCGGTCACTCACATAATCATCTAGACCGAAAACAAATTTCAAACTAGCGTGTAATTCTGGCTCTAAGCTAATACCACGATTTTGTAACTCTCTGATAGCAAAGTGGAGTTCATAGCTATGTTCCCAAGCTTGCTCCAAAGTGGAATAATGTTCTGCAACTTTAGGTTCTTGGTGTTTTGCAGTATCGCTGTGCAAAACTGTGGCAAACAAAAAGTCAGTTTCATGTTGCAGAAATTGCAACAACTCCGGCGTAGCCATTTCAAACCGAATCGGTGTAGCCGCCCAACTAGCAAAATCTGGCGCTAAACGTACTACCTTTTGCAATACCTCATCATTCACCCACAAAATCATCGGAAATGGGTGACGTTTGCGGAATTCATCGCGAATATGATTGATCGACCTCAGTAAGTCATCAAGTCCATCCACTGAATCTAAACCCAAAACCATCAATGCCGATGGCTGCTGCTTCGTAAGCTGTAAATGGATAGCTGTGTAAAGGCTTCTAGTATTTTGGGGCAGGACTACCTTTTGAATCTGGTAGGCTCCTAAAAAGAGTTCCTCAAGTCGTTGCAACATGCGCTCTTGCAAAACTTTATAGTTACAGCACACCAAAACTACGGAGAATTGACCACTAGAAAGAGCAACAGCCCTTCCCAAACTCCGTAAAGCACGCTCGTTAGTTGCTTTTATATCTGCTTGTGGGTGTCGTTCAACCATGATTTAAATTTTTGCGTCTCTGCTAAAACTGGGTTGACGGCAAACCACGCGCCTCGTTGATCGCGGTATTCAAATACAAACAAACTTCGTAATAAGGTGTGATATTCTATGTCACCGCCGACCCTTTGCTGTTGCACTACCTGAAAGATTAATTCCCACTCATGGGGATCGAGGGCGTTAGCTCGGTAATCTCGCTGCCTTTGGATCACCAGTTCTACACAGTCCCGCTCAAAGGGTGGATCTTGTTCTCGAAGACAGTCAAATAGCAATCCTAGCAAGTCGCGCACATGACCACCGCTAATTAGGCACAACCGATCTAAAGTTTCCAAACTATCAAACACCTGTGTTATTAAGCTTAACTGATCGCTAGGCAGAATGTCTGGAAAAGCTCTTGCTAGCACCATTTGTCGCATCATTGCTAGCCCTTGGGTGAAAATCTCCCCAGAGCGTAAACGCACTGGTATCATTGGCAATACTTTCGGAGCCACGCCACCGCCCAAGCGATGTTGGAGTTCAGCACTATAGTTGGAGAAAGTCAAGGCTAGGGGAATAGTGTAGACTACATGACAATGCAGTTTACGTAACTGCTCACCCCGCTCTATAAATAAATATTCTGGCAGCGATCGCCCAGATGGTAAAGGTCGAATTGCTACCCGATCCAGGTTATCAACAATTACCACCAATCCTTTTTTGCCTAAAGCTTTCAATTGCTTGTTGGCATGTTCTAGCAGTTCTTTATTAATTGACTGCAAAATATTTGCCGTTCGCGGTTCTAGGTAGTCTCTTAACCGCCGTCTTAACTGTGGGCTTTCTTTAGTTTTAGCTGTAATTTTGGCAATCCCAACAGACAACTCTGCTTCTACCCCAAGTTCAATTGGCGTTTGCAGGAAATCAACAATTTCAGCAAACAACTTGGTAAAATATTTCGGCTTTAGCCCGATTTTCATTGCTTCCAGGCTTTCACTCACCTGACCTGCGATCGCCAATAAAATATCAGTCACATCCACATCTGCCATTTCTAAGACATGGGTGGACTCAAAGTAAACTACATGAAATTTCTCCTCCTCTAACTCAGCTTTGAGCCGCAACAATTCTGTTGATTTACCACAACCGAGATGCCCTGTAAATAACTGACAGGTAGGTGCATCTGGCGATATCCGGGTGATTGTGCGCTGCAAAGCTTCAATGATTTTGCCACCTCGCACCGCAGCAAAATCGATATAGTAGCGGCGATCGCGCAGATTTCCCATCATTAGTGGTCTGCTCGGATTGCAAGCCTGATAAAATCTTTCTAAATCTAGGAGCATAACTAATCGACTTCACTCAGGGAACGGTGGAGATGACGAAATCTGTTAACTATATTTACTTTTGGTAATTTATGCTTTACTGTAATACATCTCACTCCAATTACAAACTAAAATAACAGCATTTCGGATGGTTTCGCATATCTGTGTACCATTCGATAATGCTTTCATTTATTAAGTAACAAGTACAAATACTGCTAAAACTACGAATTTAAAAAATCCAAACAGAGAAAAATGTATTTCTATGAATTGTAAAAATATCCAGCTAAGAAAAAGGTACTGTTGAGTACAATTTGGATGTATACCTGGAGATTGAATTATTTTCAGTAATCATAATTAAAACCTAAACCTATTATCAGCTTCAGTCCTAAATATAGGCATCTAACAAAACGCGCTTGAATCTCCTGATACACTAAATAAAAATTATTTGTCGTTTTTGGGAAGTTGTTAATTATCGTTGTGGTAGTTTAGTTGACAAAAAAGCGTAAATACCTGCTTTTTATCAGGCGATCGCGTAGTTATAATAATTAATAAAAATTTTGCCCTTAATTCTTTTAAACTGCTCTTTCACAGATAAGTAGATGCATCTAAGTATAGTTATTTATGTAAAAATAAAAATATATACAGCGTTTTGCATCTAAATGAAGTACATCCTTTACCCCCCTAAATCCCCCCGATGTATTGGGGGGAAATTGCCAATCTAGTTCCCTCCCCTTGGAAAGGGGAGGGTTAGGGAGGGGTATTTTTGTATTTCACTAACTTGCAATCTGCTGTAAGTAAATGCTAAGAGCACATTTATCCTACCAGCACAAGAAAAATCCTATTCACTAGACATCTCCATAAATTAATTATGCGTTACCTGAAATCCTTGTCGAGTAAAGATGTTCCATAGAACGTCTCTACATTCTGAAAATTATTCCCTATTAATCTTTGCAGATGCCTGCGCGAAGGCAATCTTCTGTTTGGTCATCTCTAGCTGATATTCGCCACGGCACTGTGTGTAACTGAGCATTTGTGCTGACAGCAATTAAAGCAGTTGTTATGGGAACTTTGTAATTTAATATTGAAAAGCTTAAACAGGCATTGTATAAATAAACAGGCAATGCCATCAATCCAATGTAAATTGTCCTATTCATACAAAACCTCAGATCAAAATTTCCGATTGCGCTATAGAAGACATCACCTTGATGAACCGGAGTTTAAAAACTGAGCATTGTATGTTACAGATTTTGTATCAATTTACTAAATGTTACTTAAGAGACGTAATTTGCAAATTATCGGTTCCACCCTATTTATAGGGTAGGCATTGATTAAAAGATGGCTTCCTACTAACTTATGCAGATGCAACGCCAAAAAACCGGACAAAAATCCCCAAGCAGCCAAAAATATATCTTGATAGCTGCTACCCCGGATAAAATAGTTAACAAATGTTGCCTACTAGCTAACTCATGACGCCTTCACAAGATGTAGATACTGTAACCGCTGCCGATATCGACCAAGAAGGATACGGCAACTCAGAAACTGATCCTCTTGATGATTTGCCAGATGAAGTAGAGATGTCCCTTTTTGACCACCTGGAGGAGTTGCGACAGCGGATTTTCTATTCACTGATTGTCGCAGCAGTGGGAATTATCGGTTGTTTCTTTGCCGTCAAGCCGATTGTCCAGCTACTGGAAGTCCCAGCCCAAGGAGTAAAATTTCTTCAGCTTGCTCCGGGAGAATATTTCTTCGTCTCCTTCAAAGTCGCAGCATACACTGGTTTGGTACTTTCTAGTCCTTTCATTCTTTACCAGATTATCCAGTTTGTTCTACCAGGACTGACTCGCCGCGAACGTCGCTTGCTAGGGCCTGTGGTTTTGGGGTCGAGTGTGCTGTTTGCGGGGGGATTAGTATTTGCTTATTTACTCCTTATCCCAGCAGCTTTGAAATTCTTCATCAGCTATGGAGCAGATGTAGTAGAGCAACTTTGGTCAATTGACAAATATTTTGAATTTGTGCTGCTGCTGTTATTCAGCACTGGTTTAGCATTTCAAATTCCCGTCATCCAAGTTTTGCTTGGTAATTTGGGAATTGTCTCTTCTGAAAAAATGCTTGCTGGTTGGCGTTATGTGATTATGGGAGCAGTAGTTTTAGGAGCTATTCTTACACCTTCTACTGACCCACTTACTCAAAGTCTTCTAGCAGGAGCAGTACTCGGGCTTTACTTTGGTGGCGTTGGGCTGGTTAAGCTTACAGGCAAATGACACAAATAAATTATGATGACTTTGAAAAAGTCGAGATTCATGTTGGCAAAGTCATCAAAGTAGAAGAATTTCCCAACGCTAGAAAACCAGCTTATAAATTGTGGATAGACTTTGGTAATTTGGGCATCAAAAAATCTAGTGCTCAAATTACCAAACTTTATCAGCCAGAGAATTTAGTCAACAAATTAATATTAGCTGTTACCAACTTTCCACCCCGTCAAATAGCTGATTTCATCTCGGAAGTTTTAGTATTGGGTGTGGTTCTAGATGATGGTGAAGTTGCGTTAATTCAGCCAGATAGAGATGTGCCTTTAGGTGAAAAAGTTTTATAAAAAATACTTTATCATGTACAAATTTTCAAATTATAAGTAGGTAGGCACAAATAATTAGAAGATAGTCGCCAGTAGTGGACTGACACTGACCCTGCAATACGGGCAAAAAACAGCCTTTGCCAATGTTAATCTTGGCATCAATGCAGGCGAAATTGTTGCTTTAGTCGGCCCTTCAGGTTGTGGTAAAACCAGCTTTCTAAGTTGCTTGAACCGTTTGACTGATTTGATTCCCCATTGTCGAGTAAAGGGGAGAATTCGCATCGGTAGTTTAGAAGTGCTGGATGGCAAAACAGATGCGATCGCACTACGACGCAAAGTCGGTATGATTTTTCAAAAGCCTAATCCATTTCCTTTATCTATTTGGAAGAATTTGGAATTACCTCTGCGAGAACATGGAATACGTAACCGGGAGCAAATTGATGCGATCGTAGAAACAACACTTCAAAATGTGGGACTGTGGGCCGAAGTTAAAGACCGACTGCATACCTCTGCTTTAGCGCTATCTGGTGGACAACAGCAACGTTTGTGCATAGCCAGAGCTTTAGGTTTGCAACCAGAAGTCATATTATTAGATGAACCTTGTAGCGCCCTTGACCCTATTTCTAGTGGTGTTGTTGAAGATTTAATTACTAGCTTACGGGGACGTTATACCCTGCTGATTGTCACCCACAATTTGGCACAAGCAAAGCGGGTTGCTGATCAAGTAGCGCTGTTTTGGGTACAGGATGGCGTCGGACAACTAATTGAATCAGGTAAGACGGCGCAAATCTTTGAATCTCCTCAACACCCCTTAACGGCTGCATATGTAACAGGTGTAAGAGGTTGAGCGAGAGATAGAAAGCAGTAGAGCAGACATACTTATTTTTACGCTGGCTGAGTTATCGGTAGAGTGATTGATTATGGGTGTCGAAGTTCTAGCCGCTTCCATCACTGATAAACTGCTCATTAAGCAGATGATGGAGCTTTATCAATATGATTTTTCTGAATTTGAAGGGACAGATATCAACGAACATGGATATTTTGGCTATCTCTACCTAGATTATTATTGGGTTGAAGCTGATCGTTATCCTTTCATCGTGCGGGTTAATGAGAAACTTGCTGGATTTGTGTTAGTGAATCAGTACACCTATCTTCCGGGCAGTCAGTACTCTTTAGCAGAGTTCTTTATTTTACGGAAGTATCGGAAGCAAGGTATTGGTAAAAAGGTTGCCTTTCATGTTTTCAATTTATTTCACGGTAAATGGGAAATCCATCAAGTCAATACGAATATAATGGCTCAACAATTTTGGCGATGTGTCATTGGAGCGTACACGGCAGACAACTATACAGAAACTGTGATGGAAGATAAAGATTGGAAAGGAATTGTTCAATGTTTTGACAATGCTGGTGAGCAATGTGTGAGGAGAGAGTAACTTACAACTGGAGGGGATGAGCGATACAATTTACTCAACTTCGTAAGTGCTTCAACATTAGAGGTAATAGCCTAATCTTATGAATACCTTCGACCAAGTGCTAGAAACCGCTTTACAACTGCCCTACGAGCAGCAGGAGATGCTGATCAAAATTTTGCAAAACCGCCACCATGAAAGTCGCCGTGCAGAAATGGCTGCGGATGCCCAACAAACCTTGGCTGATTTCCATGCAGGCAAATTTCGATACCAGTCAGCTGAAGATGTTGTTGTAGCATTGCGCCAGTCTTTGGATGAGCCAGAAGCGTGAAACCGCTGGTTTTAACCCCTAAATTCAAACGGGCATTCCGCAAGTTTGTGAAGCGAAATGCTGACCTCCAGCAACGTATTGAAGACACTCTTCAACAAATGGAAGCAGATGTATTTGCCCCAGTCTTGGGCACCCACAAACTGAGCGGCAAGCTCGACGGTTTTCAGTCCTGTTCTTGCGGCTATGATTGTCGTATTGTCTTCTCTATTGAACACCATATAGAAACTAATAGTGAAGTCATTGTTTTGCTCGATATCGAAACGCATAATGAAGTTTATTAACTGCATCGTTAGTTGCAGCATAATAACGTTAAATTAACAGGCGTTGCGATTTAAAAATATTACTAACAAATCTAAAAATATAAGCATTATAAAATACTAAGTTGTACGTAAATAAATCTCATAATATCCATTCGGAAGAGCGATCGCCCAAATCTAAAGGTATACTGACAGCTTTGCCAAGTCGGGGACGATCGCGTGTTTCAATGATAAATGCTTGTACTTGTGTTGCCCCGCCCAAGGCATGAAGATAATTGGCGATGCTATCAAGATGCTCTTGGTACTCTGGCTCACTTAAGGGAAAAGAAGCTTGTTCTAAGTATTTCCACATGACTTGCAGAAATATTTTCCCCTGTGTCCGTCGCAACTGGACATCGTAAGAGTATCCCCACTTATCAAGCAACAGTTGGCGTAATTCCTGTCCTGTCATAGCTTTTCTCAATTAGATTTTACATTTAGTTATGATGTTAAGTTCCGTAACTCAAGTATGATAGGGATATAAAGAAATGTAATGCTAACAGAAAAGATGCTAGATATATCTTGGAACACAGAAGTATAGCATCGTTGTGGGCGTTAGCATTTCGACTTAGACAAGAGTTGCTCAAGTACTAGTACTCCTGTCAAAATGCTTAGCAAAATATATAAAGAGCGCGTAGATTATGGCTCAATTTTCTGAATCAGCAGACGTGCCTGATATGGGGCGTCGTCAATTCATGAATCTGCTCACTTTTGGGACTGTCACTGGAGTGGCTCTGGGTGCATTGTATCCCGTTGTCAAGTACTTTATTCCACCCGCTACTGGTGGTGCCGGTGGTGGTGTAACGGCAAAAGACGAGCTAGGTAGCGATGTCAGTGTCACTAAATTTCTAGAAAACCGTAATGCAGGCGATCGCAACCTAGTTCAAGGACTAAAGGGAGATCCCACCTATATTGTGGTAGACAGCAAAGAGGCGATCAAAGATTATGGCATTAATGCCATCTGCACCCACTTAGGTTGTGTCGTCCCCTGGAACATTGCAGAGAACAAATTTAAGTGTCCTTGTCATGGTTCCCAGTATGACGAAACTGGTAAGGTTGTTCGGGGGCCAGCACCACTGTCATTGCCTTTGGCCCATGCCAACGTCAAGGACGACAAAATCATCTTGTCCCCTTGGACTGAAACCGACTTCCGCACCGGCGAAGCACCTTGGTGGGCTTAATCAGTGCTGAGTTGTTAGTTCAAAGTCCAGAGTCAAAAGTCCAAAGTCAAAAGTATTGACCCTTGACCCTTGACCCTTGACTCTTGACCAATGACCAATGACCAATGACCAATGATTAATTCAATAGTTGTCCTTATAGAGATGAGAAATGCTTTCATAACAGCGAGGTTAACTCGCAGTGCTAGAGCGGTTGTCAAAACATTGCTTATAGCGATCGCTACCGTGACATTTTACTTCACCAGCGATCTAGTCCTTCCCCAACCTGCTGCTGCCTATCCCTTTTGGGCACAGCAAACCTATCCCGAAACCCCTCGCGAACCAACCGGGCGGATTGTTTGCGCCAACTGTCACCTAGCGGCTAAGCCGACAGAAGTGGAAGTTCCCCAATCGGTGCTACCTGACACTGTTTTTAAAGCTGTGGTGAAAATTCCCTACGATACCAGCTTGCAGCAGGTTGGTGCTGATGGTTCTAAAGTTGGCTTGAATGTCGGTGCTGTGCTGATGCTACCCGAAGGCTTTAAGATTGCTCCAGAAGACCGTATTTCTGAAGAACTTAAAGAAGAAGTCGGCGACACTTACTTCCAACCCTACAGCGAAGAGAAAGACAACGTTGTTCTCGTCGGCCCCATACCCGGTGAACAGTATCAGGAAATTGTCTTCCCGGTTCTTTCTCCCAACCCCGCAACTGATAAAAACATCCACTTCGGTAAATATTCAGTTCACGTAGGTGCTAACCGGGGACGCGGACAAGTTTACCCCACTGGCGAAAAGAGCAACAACACAGTTTACAACGCTTCCGCTACTGGCACGATTAGCAAAATTGCCAAAGATGAAGATGGAGACGGTAACGTCAAATATGTTGTGAGCATCCAAAGCGAATCTGGTCAAGTTGTCACGGAGACGATTCCTCTAGGCCCAGAACTAATTGTTTCCGAAGGGCAAGCAGTCAAGTCTGGTGATGCTTTAACCAGCAACCCGAACGTTGGTGGATTCGGTCAAACAGATGCAGAAATCGTATTGCAAGACGCATCTAGAGTCCAATGGATGATTGCGTTCATCGCTCTTGTAATGTTGGCTCAAGTTATGCTAGTGCTGAAGAAAAAGCAGGTTGAGAAAGTTCAAGCTGCCGAGATGAATTTCTAAATTCTTTGCTAAATCATTACTTGTGGGACAGGCAACAAGCCTGTCTTTTTTATCAATACCTTCGCCAATTTACGAGGGTGAGTTGATGTATGAACTCCCTTTTCTCTGAGGCTTGGCAAAAACAATAAGTCCTAAAAATTCCTTCCAGGTTGACCGCAAGGTTTTTTTAACGTATTGCCCGCAGTATAAAGGGTTTGAGAGTCCAAGCTATCAAAGGCGCTAAACGCTTATGTATGGGTCATTTTGCCAATGCAAGCCAAAATTTTTGTAGGCTCTTATTTTGGCAAAGGTATTGGGTAAGAGAAAATGTAATGATTGCAATCATCAATTTAAAGATTAAATATCCTACCTTCCCACTTTTTAACATTTCTTACCAATGGCAATGAGAAGAATAACCCTCACACCTTACAGGCTATGAGGACTATAGGGTATTGATACCCTTGTTTTTTGCCTGCTAGTTTAAATTACCTGCTTTCTCAACTGCTTCCTTTAACTCTTCAAAGGTAATACTACCGTCTTTGTCTGAATCATTCTGTGCTAGTAACTCCTGAGGAGTATTGGTATTTGTTTCTGATGAGATGATTGCACTTAAGCCAGGACTTAAAAAAATCTCATTAAGGGAGACTTTGCCGTCTTGATCGCGATCTAAGGCATCAAAAAGAGATTGAAGCTCTTGCTCGGTTGCCATAAGTTTCTATCTAAAATTAATTTTTCAATCTAATATCTCAGAATCTTGACAAAGACGCAAGGACTGTTAAGACAGCTAAGGAAAATTTAATGAAATTTTATACTTGGCAATATTTTCTTATAGAACCCATTTAAGATCTTTAAGGCAAGCAGGTAAAATCGGCAGAAATAGTGGGACAGAATCAGGCCAGGGCAAAAAATGGGATATTCAAGCGACGTGACAGACAAAGAGTGGGTTTTGTTTTTACAAAGCGACCAAAGACCCGTCAAATTCTTTCATGACAGCCTCAGTAGGATTAGCAAGATACATTCCGCGTAAGCTCACTGATTACGCGGAAATTTTAGGCAATCAAGCAGACATAAAATAAAACACACAAGCCTGTAGCATCTGCTGGGCTATCAGCTTTAAATCTGGAAAAGTCAGAGAAATAATTTGGTCATTGTTCCTAAAAACAGCTTATTCATAAAAACCTTCTACCAAGGTCAACACCGTTACTTAGCTCAAGATTAGCTGTGTAAATTTAATTTACTAAATCAGGAAATACCTCTTGCACTGCGGGATGTACTAAGCGATGATTTTGTACATTCAAGCCCTTGGCTAAAGCTGGGTTAACTTCCAGTGCTTTGATTCCCAAATTTGCCAACTGAACCACGTAAGGTAATGTACTGTTGTTGAGTGCTTGGGCTGCCGTCCAAGGTACTGCCCCTGGCATATTGGGAACGCCATAATGCACCACACCCTCTTCAACGTATACCGGATTGGTGTGAGATGTGGCATGTAAGGTTTCAATACAACCGCCTTGATCAACGGCAACATCAACTATTACAGAACCAGGACGCATTTGTTTGACCAATTCGCGGGATACTAGTATTGGTGCTCTGCGTCCTGGCACTAAAACTGCACCGATAAGCAAGTCGGCTTCTTTAACGGCAGCTTCGATATGGGCAGAGTTGCTATAAAGCAATTCGACTCTAGAACCAAATAGAGTTTCTAGGTAGGATAAGCGATCAACACTTACATCTAAAATCTGCACGTTAGCGCCCATGCCCACGGCGATTTTAGCTGCTTCTGTGCCGACAACACCGCCACCTAGAATTACTACTTTACCTGGTTGAACTCCAGGCACACCGCCTAAAAGGACACCCCTACCACCTTGTTGGCGTTCTAGGAACCTGGCCCCGAATTGTACTGCTAGCCGACCAGCAATAATGCTCATGGGGGTGAGTAAGGGTAGTTTGTTAACACCGGGTTGTTCTACAGTTTCGTAAGCGATCGCACAAGTGCCACAATCAATTAAATGCTCGGTCAATTTGCGATCGGCTGCTAAATGGAGATAAGTAAATAATATTTGTCCTTTCTGCAAAAATTTATACTCGCTGGTCAGTGGTTCTTTGACTTTGACAACTAACTCCCGATTCCAAGCCGCTTCTGGCGTAGTGACAATCTCCGCCCCAGCGCTTTTGTAGTCATCATCTGTGAATCCAGCGCCACTACCTGCTAGTGTCTGAACGAATATGGCATGACCATTTTCCTTTAGCACCCGCACACTAGAAGGACTCAACCCTACCCGAAACTCTTGATCTTTCGTTTCCTTTGGAACGCCGATTTCCATGTAACGCCTCTGATAATTTTTTTGTTTAACTTTAATCTGCTAATCCAAGCTTGCTACTTCTCTATTAGGGATAGCTGTATTAGAAATAGCTAATCTCTGTCTTAATTTTCTCAACTCTATCTGGGTAGCTCCAAACTCTTGCTATTGACTATTTCCGCAGTATTTATACAATATACAAAGAATAATTACATTTTATTAACACAGTGATTGCACAGCTCCCACCCAAGAAGCTCCTGATTTATTCCTCAAGCTATTTTGGCGTTCAAGCACTGCAATCAACTCAAAATGTGTGATGAGTTCTGAATCTGAGGAAGCTCCTGATTCAGAGTTATCACTGTCAAGGTACGTTTGCCGAAAAGAGGTTTTTTAAAAATGACACAACCACAACCAACAATTATACCCAAACTAGAGGAGCCTAAGTTTGGCTTTAATGAATATGCTGAGCGCTTGAATGGGCGAGCTGCAATGGTTGGCTTTGCCTTGATGGTGGTGATTGAATACGTCACTAATCAAGGGGTGCTATCATGGCTTGGTTTAAAGTAGTGGCACAATAAAGCACAAAGCGTGCAGGTTATAAGCTAGTAATTAGAAGAGTTCTAACCAGCTGGAACACCTAGCTGGTTTTGAATTTAGTAACTAAGACCGAACTACTTCGCCCTAAACGTTTTAATTAGACTTATCTGTAAATTGCTGTCTAGAATGTAGGCAGGAGAGGGATCGAAATACCTATTTAGGGATTAAAATATCCTAAATCCGCAATTACTACATTAAAGAGGGGTAATTACTACACTTGCTTCCCTACTGAAGAAAATTATAATACTTTATGCCTTTGAGCAAAAGGGCAATTTGCGGGTGAGGTATTCTCGGTGAATGTACACAATAAGGTTAACTGGAACCAACCAAGCTGTGATGAATGCTGTATTACCTCGTTTTTTAAAGTCAACCTACCGAAAAGAACCAGTAATTAGTGTACTGATTACGATGGGCGTGGTGGATGCCCTGATTGGTGGATTGGATGATAGTTGGTCGTTGTTCGCTTTTGGACTGGGAATAGCAGGGGTAACGCTTGTCTTTAAGTTGTGGCGTATCCAGCAGCGTCGTCCCGTACCAGAGGAGCCTGTAGTGCAACATTACTTGCCTTCCCGTTCCTCTAGTTCGGCTTTACCAATGCTGAGCGTTTCTAAGAAAAAATCATCCCTTTAGGGAGTGCTGAGTCACCGTTCGCCTTTAGGAGAAGGGCTTTACGGCTCTAACCGCCGAGTCGTAACTTTCCGCTGCGGTGGTCACGGACTTGTACTGAGCGACCTGTCCTGATCGGAGCCGTAAAGCCTGCGGCATAGCTACGCTTCGGGCGCAGCCTCTCGTAGAGAAGGAAGTCGAAGTAGCTTTGTCGTACTCCTACGGAGAAGCAAGCTACGCCTTTGTTTCGTAGAGAAGTGCAGGCTGCGCCAACGGAGTTCGACTCCGCTAAGAGTTCTCGGAAGCCGCCCTTTCCTAGAGGACGCTATGCCAACGGGTGATGCCTCCGGCACGCCTGCTGTAGGATGCCCAAGGGGCTGTAGGGCGAACACAGTTGCTTCTCCTAAGGAAGATCAAGGCGAACAAGTGGCACTTTATGCCGGGGAACCTGTCCGCGTGCTGCCTCCCTAACGCAATGCTCACCGTTCCGACTTTTCGCTGAGTTATGAGTTATAACTGAGCAAAATTAATTGGTGTAACCATATCTAAAAGTGAGGAGTGAGGGAAGAGGTGAGTAATTTTGTGCTTCGCCCGTATATTATCTTGGCATTTATAGCAACTGTTGCCTTTCCAGTCACAATTTGGAAAGAGTTTTATATTAATACTGCTAATGCTGCCGTTGAAGTAACACCAAACTCCCAAGTTACTAAAAACTTTGCTAATCCTCAACGACTCTACATACTTAAAGGACATAGAGGAACCATAAAATCCTTAGTCTTTAGTCCAGATAGCAAAATCCTTGCTAGTGGTGGTGCAGAAAATGAGGGTGTAATTCGCTTCTGGAATCCACAAACAGGCAAAAAGTTAGGGGATATTAGCAAAGCCCATCAAGCAGCCGTGGAATCTTTGGTGATTTCCCCAGATAGTCAAATCCTTGCTAGCTGTGGTAGTGACAACACAATTAACCTTTGGAATCTGAGAAATAATAGGTTTAGCCGCTCTTTTGTAGGACACAGCAGTAACGTACTATCTTTGGTAGTGTCTCCTGATAGTAAAGTTCTGATCAGTGGAGCTTTAGACGGAATTCGGATGTGGGATTTGCGACAGCAGCGTCCATTAGGTACTTTGGTACGTTTTGATAATTTGATTTATACCTTGGCTATTAGTCCTGATGGTCAAACCTTGGCTAGTGGTGATAACAAAGGTGTAATTAAGCTGTGGAACTTGAGTACTGGAAAATTAATCCGTGGATTTGTCGCTCATTCTAATGCTGTTAGCGCTGTAGCTTTCACACGAGATGGAGAAACATTAGTTAGTGCTAGTCGCGATCGCACGATTAAACTTTGGAATATTAACAGTGGAGAACTAGTCCGCACGCTCACAGGACACAATAACTGGGTGAATGCTATTGCTATTAATCCCGATAGCCAAACCCTTGCCAGTGCTGGCAGAGATGGGATTAAACTGTGGAATTTGACTACAGGCGAGTTAATAAATACACTTAATGGACATACCGATTGGGTGAGTGCGATCGCTTTTAGTCCTGATGGGCGAACACTTGCCAGCGGCGGGTTTGACCAAAAAATTTATATTTGGCGAAGTCCGTAAATATCATGGAAAAAGAATTCTGAGGAACTGGAAGCGGCGGCTTTCTCGAAGCAAAACTTCAAAGAGTCAGGAGCTTTCTATATTTTGACTCCTGGACGCCAGTTGCCCCTCCTGACTTCTAAGTTTCCTAGCGAACCCCAATAAAACCTGCTTGCCTAATTGCCTTTTGCCCCTGGTCGGTTAGTAAAAGATTGGCATAGGCTTCACCAATTTGCTGTTCTTGACCTTTATTCTGCTTAATAATCACAAACAATTTAGCAGTAATTGGATAGCTACCATTTTTAATAGCTTCAGTATTTAACTGATTGCGCTGACGCGGACACTGTTCAGATGACACCAAGGGCTGGCGGTAGGGGGAAATTAGCTGAGTAGAAGTGCGACCCAGTGGTAAAGGCTTCACACTACATTGAGGTACGACTGCACGGGCGGAAGCATAATAAATACCACCAGGGGTTTTGCTGAGTTGCCGGACTGCCTCTGTAGTAGAGTAGACATACTGTACATTAGGGCTAAGTGCTTGCCCTTGCAAGTCGCCAGAAGAGAATATTACTGTGTCTACGTCCTCTGGTTTTTGCGAAAAAGGCGTGATGGGTAGGTTTGGGCCGCCCACCTGTTCCCAATTAGTAATCTGCCCCAAATAAATCTGCTTTAATTGGTCAATAGTTAGACCCGGCACATTCAGCGATGGGTTGACTACTACTGCTATCCCATCAATACCAACTTGACGTTGCTCAAGCGTGAAGCCTAGCTGTTTAGCCGTGGCTTGTTCTTCATCTGTAAGGGGACGTGAAGACTGAGCAAAATCCAATTGCCCGTTAAGCAACATGCGAATACCTGAGCCAGAACCAGGGTTACCATTAACAGGATGTACATAGCGTAATTGTAATTCAGGGCGATCGCTCTGAATCTGAGAATCTACTAATTGCCGGATAGGTGCCCAAGCTGTACTGCCACCATATTTAAATGAGTTAGTTGGGACAGCTGCAACTGTCTTAAAGGTGGATGCAGCACCAGAAGTTAAACTTTGACTAGAGGAAGATTCAGTACCGTTACGGTTCAATGAGCTAGGCTTCAGTAACCACCACAGTAGCCCACCAATAACCAAAAGTGTTAGCACTTTGCCAATAATCAAACCTTTAAGAAAAAGTGCAATTTCTCCGTTAATTAAAGCTTTTTTTTTGTTTGTATTGTCCATATCATTATTTTGTTTATTTTATTTATCTACAAAAATCTCTAAATATTGAAATTCAAAACAAATCTGAAATAGCCAAATTTATGAATAGCAGAGCATTAACTATTTTTAATATCCTTAAATTCAAGTTGTCCTTTGGTAGTTGCGTCAATCACGCAATTAATTTTGCAAACTTTTTGCTGGGCTGCTAATTTAGCTACTCGGTCATCTATTTGAGCAAACGACGACTCATTAAATTGTTCTATAAACCTCTTAAATTGATTAGGTTGGTTAGGAGTCAATGTACTTGTTTGAAGGAATGTATAGATTAAAACTATTACGATTAAACTAGTGATAGTGCCAAGACCCATCCCCAATAGCAAAATAAAGTTTCTATAAGTTAACAAATAGTTATCACAATTTTCATCTTTGCTAACAGATTGTGGGGCCGATGGTAAGTCTATAGCAGAAATTAGCGCTTGCAAAGCTTCTGCCGCAGATTGGTAACGCTGGCTATAACGTTCACGAACCATCATGTTTAATATATCTGCCAGAGCGTTGCTTACCCGTGCTTTGTCGCGCCAAATAACTTCTCCAGTATTGGGATCTTCTTGTAATTTATTAGGTGTTAAACCTGTCAGAGCTTGAATACCAATCATGCCTACTGCATAGATATCGCTGCAAAGTTTTGGTTTACCTTTAGCCTGTTCGCATGGCATATAGCCAGGAGTACCTACAGCAATCGTTAGACCAGCTCCCAAAGCACCGATTCTTTTAATACTGCCAAAGTCAATCAGCACAATCTTCTGATCAGAGTGCCGCCGCATTAAATTTTGAGGCTTAATATCCCGGTGAATAATATTGTTTTGGTGGATGAAGACCAACACTTCTAGGATGTCTTTCAATAGATTAAAGACTTCGTTTTCACTAAGTGGTTGACCTGGTACAAGTTCTTGAGTCAAATCATGACCATCAATAAATTCCTGAACTAAATAGAAATCTCCATCTTCATCAAAGTGGGCAAATAGTCTAGGTATTTGGTCGTGGTTGTTGCCTAGCTGATACAAAACTTCTGCTTCTCTGGCAAATAGGCTTTTGGCAATCGGTACAACAGCAGGATTGGTATCTTTTGGATGGAAATGTTTGACGACACAATAGGGTTGACCTGGTAAATCCAGGTCAACAGCTAAATAAGTATCACCAGATCCTCCGCTCCCCAAGAGTGTGACAATCTCAAAGCGATTGCGAAGTTTTTTTCTCAAAAGAGGGTACTGACGCATGTGGCGTGTCCCACTTAATAACGAGTAGGTATTACCAGATCCTCCGCTCCCCAACATTGTGACAGTCTCGTAGCGATTTGGAAGTTTTTTTCTGAGGAGAGGGTACTGACGCATGTGGCGGATATTACCTGCTAAATTTCTTACCAATCAGAGTTTGGTTGCTCCTACGTACGAATTACCTACTGCTTGGCTTACTGGTATTTGAAGCCGTAATTTTCCCCAGCTTCATATTTGCTTCAACCTAGCTTGATAATCAGCCTTTTAATGGTTTTATTGGATACCTTTATAGGCATCTGAATTTTGTAAAATTTATACGATAATTTTAGCAAGAATTAGACCTTAAGTTAACTTTAAATTAGTCTAAGTATGCACAGAGGTCTAACTAATTAAAAATTTTCTACAACTTTGGCAAAAGAGTATACCTTAGTAACACAGCAAGTAACATTACAGTAGAAAAATACTTACATTAAAGCAAACAATAAGCAAAAAGATAATTAAAAAAAACCCCCTTTTGGGGGTTATTAATTTATTCGCGTGTAGTGAATAACTAATAATTAATACTCAAAGTAAATACAGCAATCCGAACAGAATAATCCAGATTACGTCAACAAAGTGCCAATAGATTTCGGCAGCTTCAATACCAAAGTGCTTTTCGCTACTGTAGTGACCCTTAACGCGCGATCGCCACAATACGGCAACTATCGCTAAAACGCCTATAGTAACGTGCAACCCGTGGAAGCCAGTCAAAACGTAAAATGCACTAGCAAACAAGTTGGTAGTTAAACCAAATTCTAAGTGGGTATACTCATATACCTGCCCTACCAAGAAAATAGCACCCATGGCCGCAGTAATTGCCAACCAAATTCGCATACCCCGCGGATCATTCTTTTTGATAGCAGTATCAGCATTGTGCATGACAAAACTGCTAGCAATCAGATTAACGGTGTTAACACCAGGTAGCAAGAGTTCTAACTCTGGCGTACCTGCTGGGGGCCATACAGGTATCGTAGAACGGAAAGCCAGGTAGGCTCCGAACAACCCCAAAAAAATCATCCCTTCCGCAATCAGGAAGACAATTAGCCCAAACAGGCGATGGTCTGGATGTTCTTCGTGATGGGCACCTATCGCTTCCGCTGCGTGGTGATGATTTAGCTCAGTTTTAGCTGGGTCAATAGTTTGACTTTGCATGAATCTTCTAAAGGATAAAGTGGGGAATGGGGAATGGGGAGTGGGGAATGGGGAATGGGGAATGGGGAACTTGTACTGAGCGAGGTCGAAGTATGGGGAATTTACCCAATACCCAGTACCTTATACTCATTCCCTAGTTTATTTACGATCTTCGGGATTGGCAGCAACCGCTGGGTCGGGTTCCGCTCTTAACACCGAGTTCGGACCAGCTGACAAGACTGGATTGGGATCAGACAAGGGTACACCTTCTTTAGCCTTTTCCAAGCCGTAGTCGTAGGGCCCCGTAGCTAGTACTGGTAGCTCGTCAAAATTCTCGATCGCTGGTGGTGAGGTAGTCATCCACTCTAAGGTTAGTGCTCTCCAGGGATTATTACTAGCTTTCTCTCCGTACAACCAACTCCAAATTGCATTGATGATGAAGGGGAATGTCGAAATCGCCAGTATATAAGCACCATATGTGCAGATTTCGTTGAGAGTTGTAAATTTGGGGTCATATTGGGCAACGCGGCGGTTCATGCCCATCATTCCTAGCTTGTGCATGGGTAAGAAGGCCATGTTTAAACCAACTATTGTCAAGGCAAAGTGAACCTTACCCCAAAACTCGTTCATCATCCGCCCTGTCATTTTCGGGAACCAGTGGTAGATAGCTGAATAAATGCCGAGAACACTACCACCGAACAGCACATAATGCAAGTGTGCTACTACAAAATAGGTATCGTGAACGTGAATATCAAACGGTACTGCCGCCAACATCACACCACTAATCCCGCCAATTACAAAGGTGCCAACAAAGCCCATTGCAAAGAGCATGGGAGTGTTGAGTTGGATTTTCCCACCCCACATAGTTGCTAACCAGCTGAAAATCTTAATTCCGGTGGGGACGGCGATGATCATAGTAGTGATCATAAAGAACATCCGCAACCAACCGGGGATACCGCTGGTAAACATATGGTGCGCCCAAACGATTAGCCCCAAAAAGCTGATAGCAAGGGAGGAATAGGCGATCGCTTTATAACCAAAAATTGGCTTGCGGGAATGTACGGGGATCACTTCCGAAATTGCCCCGAAGAAGGGCAAAATCATAATGTAAACCGCTGGGTGCGAATAAAACCAGAACATATGCTGGTAAACAACTGGATCGCCACCCCCAGTTGGGTTAAAAAATGTTGTTCCTGCCAATAAGTCAAAAGCCAGCAGAATTAAACCCGCTGCTAGTACTGGCGTAGATACCAGAGTCAATGCCGAGGTTGCAAACATTGCCCAGCAGAACAAAGGCATTTGATGGACTCCCATACCTGGGATACGCATCCTTAGCAACGTTACAAGGAAATTGATTGCCCCCAGAATCGATGATGTACCTAAAAGGAGGACGCTCATAATCCAAATTCCCTCACCAACTTGACCTGTTACCAGACTCAGGGGAGGGTAGGAAGTCCAACCTGCATCGGGTGCATCGCCTACCACTAAACTAGCGATTAGCAATAAACCCGCAGGCGGAATCATCCAAAAGGCAACAGCATTGAGACGGGGGAATGCCATATCCTTGGCCCCAATCATCAGGGGGATCAGGAAGTTAGCAAAACCCGCACCAGCTGGCACAATCCACAAGAAAATCATGATTGTGGCGTGCAGCGTAAATAAGCTGTTGTAAACTTCCGGCGTCACAAAATCTACTTCTGGCGTTCGCAATTCCGTGCGAACTAAGTCAGCTAGAACGCCGCCAATACAGTAGAAAATGAACGTTGTTACTAGGTATTGAATCCCAATTACCTTATGGTCGGTATTGAAGCCAAAGTAGTCTTGCCATTTCCTGAGCGCTGGCTCCTCATTAAGAGCAGGGATATTGGCAGTTTCTTGCAACTGAGCTTGTGTCATAGGAGTAAAGGGTCAAGGGTAGAGACGCGATTAATCGCGTCTGTACAAGGGTCAAAGGTCAAGAGTCAAGGGTCAAAATTAATTACTCTGGACTCTTGACTTTGGACTCTGGACTTTGGACTAATGGTGAACTTGATTGATAATTTCTGCCTGAATTCCCATGTCCTTGGTGTAAGGGGCGAGAAATTCATTTGTGGATAAATTCGTAGGGTTAACGGCAACGGCTTGATTTAGCGTTTCTTTGCTAGCAACTAGCTGTTCTTGCACCCATCTGTCAAACGCTTCCTGTGTCTCAACTATTACTGATGCTCTCATCGCACCGTGGTAGGGACCACAAAGTTCAGCACAGATCAGGGCATAATCGCCTGCTTTTCTAGGCGTAAAACGAATCTCACTCTGCCTACCGGGGATTGCATCTTGCTTCAAGCGAAACTCTGGTACCCAAAAGGCGTGAATGACATCGTTGGCTGTCATATTAATTTGCACCTCACGCCCAATGGGAACGTGCATTTCACCTGTAGTTATACCAGTTTCAGGATACGTGAAAATCCAGGCATACTGTAGACCAGTGACATTGACCCGCAATCCTGGTGGTTGTCCTGCTTTATCAGGACTGCCCCCAATGGTAGGTGAAACAACACCTACACCAGGAGCATCCCGTTTTTGAGGAATTTGGTCAGCATTGCGGACTGCTGCGGTGGCTGGGTCTTGCATTGCCTCATCAGATTTCTCTTGGTTGAGGTTGGGTTCTGTGCTGGGTGGTGTATCGCTAAGAGTTGCTGCGAGTGCGGTTCCCGCACGCTGCGCGAACGCTGCCCCAGGCATTGTCATCGACTGCTGATTTATCGGGGCTTCATGGATCGCATGAGGATCAAAGCCACCGATCTCGTTGTATACATCAAAGCTATAAACAGAAATGCCGAGAACGATAATTGCTGGGATCGCCGTCCAGAGAATTTCTAGAGGCACATTCCCTTCAACTGGTGGGCCGTCTTCATTGTCACCTGCACGCCGACGATACTTAAATGCGGAATAAATTAAAATACCTTCCACAAGCAGGAATATACCTGTAGAAACGATCATCATCGTATTGAACAGACCATCTACTAAGACGGCTTCATCCGTTGCTGCTGTTGGCAACAGACCATGATTTTGACCGTACCAAAGGCTGACTAGCGTTAGCACGATGCCAATGAGTAATGTCCAGATGGAACTTGGAATCTTCACGGCTTACTAATTGAATTTACTACGTTATCTCAAAGCTACTCACTTACTAAGGTAGTCTAGGCTGCCAGACATGGGAACCAAACGGCTGAAATTTTTATTAATTTTTTTGGCTATTTCACTAATTTTGGGTAAAAGGGGTTTATTAGATACTGCCAAAAGTAGATGTAAATCAGTGGAAAAATCTAAGATAGTCAGATAATTGCCATTAATCAATTTCTCACATCTTGAAAAATACCTAAAGCTTCCAGCTAAAAGTGCCTAAAGTGATTCAAAGTATAAGTGAAAGCCAATCTATAAACCCTGGCCCATACGCTAGGGTGGAAATAGATCGGTATTGTAAATTGAGAATTTTGAGAGAGCTACTACCAAGAGCGGGCAGAAGGAATCCTTCATGAGCGAATTTGTCCTACAACAACAAAATGAAGCCGCAGTTAAGCAGCAAAAGCCCAAGGAAGTGATTCGTCGCTTGGTGTGGAAAATGTGCATAGCCACCTTGATTTTGATGGCAATAGGCAGTGCCACCCGCGTGATGAATGCTGGTCTTGCTTGCCCAGACTGGCCTTTGTGCTACGGTGAACTGGTGCCAGCCAAGCAAATGAATCTCCAAGTGTTTTTGGAGTGGTTTCACCGATTGGATGCAGCTTTGATTGGTGTGAGTGCGATCGCACTTTGCGGTTTGTCTTGGTGGCATCGTCGTTTCTTACCCGTCTGGCTGCCTTGGGCATCAACATTCGCCCTGTTTTTAATCGTCTTCCAAGGCGTTTTAGGGGGACTCACCGTTACCGAGCTATTGCGGTTTGATATCGTTACCGCTCACTTAGGGACGGCGCTGTTGTTTTTCACTACCCTGTTGATCGTTGGCACGGCACTCACACCTTACCAAGGAACCGGAACTGTTGGTAAGTTGCCTTGGGTAGGTTTAACTGCTGCTGTTTTAGTCTACTTGCAAAGTCTACTAGGTGCTTTGGTGGGTTCTCGCTGGGCACTACACCAATGCTTTGGCGCTTCTCAACTTTGTAGTGTGATGTACAGCCATATCGCTGGTTTGGTGCCGCCAACGGTGGCAATCTTGGCAATGGTATTTATCTCTTGGCGTACACCAGCACTACATCCAGCTTTACGGCGACTAGCAAATATGGCTGGTGGCTTGTTGAGCTTACAAATATTGCTGGGAGTTGCCACTTTCCGATTACATCTCCAAGTTGAGCCTCTCACCGTATCTCACCAAGCTGTAGGAGCCGCATTGCTGGGTACTTTAGTGGCTTTCACAGTTCTAGCACTGCGCGACTCGGTGGCTAGCCGTCAGTCAGCACTCAGCACTAATTAAAGCCGCAACGGCGAGTATTGCGACCCACGCAGGTGCGGAAAATCTGTGTTTTCGTTCGACTCAAAGAGCCAGCTTGAGCGGGGGCTGCATATAAGTTGTTGAAAAATAAGGAACCAGTGCCAACATGATTGAGACTAATGTCTCTCGCCACCACGAAACCTTTCTACAAGTAATTCAAAGCTACTACCAGTTAACAAAACCTCGGATTATTCCGCTGCTTTTGATTACTACAGCTGGGAGTATGTGGATTGCTGCTAAGGGACAAGTAGACCCATTGCTGTTGCTAGTAACTCTGACTGGTGGCACTTTGGCTGCTGCAAGCGCCCAGACGATTAACTGTATCTATGACCGGGATATTGATTATGAAATGGAGCGGACGCGCCATCGTCCTCTGCCTTCCGGTAAGATACAGCCACGCGATGCTCTGATTTTTGCGATCGCACTGGCTACGATTTCCTTTACACTACTGGCAGTTTTTGCCAACCTCCTAGCCGCTTCCCTAGCCTTCTCTGGCATCGTCTTTTATATTTTGGTTTACACCCACTGGCTGAAACGCCACAGCACCCAGAATATCGTCATTGGTGGGGCAGCTGGAGCAATTCCAGCATTAGTGGGGTGGGCTGCTGTCACAGGTACCTTAAGCTGGGCAGCATGGTTAATTTTTGCCATTGTCTTTTTGTGGACACCGCCCCATTTCTGGGCGTTAGCTTTGATGATTCGGGATGACTACGCAAAAGTTGGAATACCAATGCTACCTGTGGTTGTAGGAGATACAGCAACAGTGCGGCAAATTTGGTATTACACTCTAGTCACAGTAGCAGCAACGCTGTTGTTGGTTTATCCACTGGGAGTGAGTGGAATTCTCTATGGCGCGATCGCTCTGAGTCTGGGAGGATTATTTATCCACAAATCTTGGCGCTTGTTGCAAAATCCAGAGGATCGGAGTGTAGCTAAAGAGTTGTTTCTCTATTCCATTTCCTACATGATGCTGTTGTGCCTAGGTATGGTGGTGGATAGCCTCCCCATTACCCATGATCTAATTAGTGCGGTGATCAATCAGCTGCATTTTATTGGTTAGGGGGAGAGACATTTTTGCGATCGCGTTGGTAAAGTGGCGCGATCGCATTTCCAAAAATTAAAAATTATACATAATAATTAGAGTTGGCAGATTTGCGATTAAAAGTAAAATTTCAGTTATAACCAAATTGATTAAAAAGCTAAATTAAGTTGTAAAAAATATAAATGTTGACAAATTACATTAGTACAGCAATGCACAAAGCAACTTATGAGTTGCTTGAGGATGGAATTTTCTATGGCGAAATTCCAGAATGTCAAGGAGTGTGGGCAAACGCTGCAACACTAGAAGCTTGCCGGGAGGATTTGCAAGATACTCTTGAAGGATGGATTGTACTAGGGTTACGTTTGGGTCATACTCTACCAATACTTGATGGCGAAGTTACCTAATTCTCGAAGCTTGATCAAAAATTATTGCAATCACTCTCTTTGCAAGAATCAATTGAAGCCTAACAACTAGAAATGTTCAGATAACTTGTCTTCAGGACTACGCTCATAGTCCCTACCATTACTCATGTCATCATTGTAAGCATCTCCTGAAGGTAATATTGTTACCCTTATGTCCGCCTTAGGCTGTATCACACCATACTGGTCTTTACCATAAAGTTTAGTCCCAGTAAGGTCAGGGTCAGTTAAGTCAGCATACTTCATATTTGTATCATCGAATTTGACGTGACTAATGGCCTATATCTAACCTTCAGGAGTCTACAGTCTCAAGTTACTTTTGCTAGGTTAGTGATATAGAGTTTATCGCTTTCCAGTCAGCGACTGGAAGCAAGAGGTTTTAATATGGCTCATTTAAATCTGCGTCACACTGAAAATGTCAACGGCGATTTTTATGTAGATACTACCTGTATTGATTGTGATACCTGTCGCTGGATGGCTTCTGAAGTATTTACTCGTGTTGATGAACAGTCAGTAGTTCATCACCAACCAATAAATGAGGCGGAAAGATTAGCGGCGCTTGAGGCGCTTTTATCTTGCCCTACCAGTTCAATTGGTACAGTTGAAAAGCCGCAAGATATCAAAGTTGCTCAACAAACTTTTCCGATATTAGTAAACGAAAATATTTACCACTGCGGCTATCATTCCGAAAAATCTTATGGTGCTGCTAGCTATTTAATTCAACTTCCAGAAGGTAATATTTTGGTGGATTCTCCACGATTTACACCACCTTTGGTTAAGCGTTTAGAAGAGATGGGTAAGATTCGTTATATGTACCTAACTCATCGGGATGATGTGGCAGATCATCAAAAATTTGCTGACCATTTTCAGTGCGATCGCATTCTCCACGCTGATGAAATTTCGGCGGATACTCGCAATGTGGAAATACAGCTAACTGGTTCAGAACCATTTACCCTGACTCCAGATTTGTTAATTATCCCAGTTCCCGGTCACACTAAAGGACACACTGTTCTACTTTACAAAAATAAGTTTCTCTTCACTGGCGACCATCTCGCTTGGTCAGAAACCTTTCATCAGTTGGCTGCATTCCATGATGTTTGCTGGTATTCTTGGTCAGAACAGATTAAATCAATGCGTCAATTGGCTAATTACTCTTTTGAGTGGGTGCTACCAGGTCATGGACGGAGATTTTATGCTGATGCTGATACCATGCGCCAGCAAATGCACAAGTGTATTGAGTTAATGGAATCGATGTAAAACCGTTTTTGACATTTGTTTGCTTAACTGAATCTTATCATTCCAATAGACATCTCCAAACATGAATGTAGAGACGTAGCAGTGCTACGTCTCTACAAGGGTTCTGGATAACGTATATTTAATTTCAGGAGATGTCTAATAAATAATCGGTGCAGTTAACCTGCACCGATTGCAAAATGTCAATTTAATTGAACATTCCATCATTTCATGCCAATGCAGAAGCTTGAGGTTTAGCAAAAATCATCCTTCCTGCTGTAGTTTGCAAAGCACTCGTGACTACTACTCGCAATTCACCACCTACATAACTGCTGCCTTCCTCAACGACAACCATTGTGCCGTCATCTAAGTAGCCAATGCCTTGACTCGGTTCTTTGCCTTCCTTGAGAATCTTAAGGTCAAGATTGTCACCAGGTAAATAGCTAGGACGAACGGCATTCACTAAGTCATTAACATTTAAAACAGGTACTTTCTGAACGCTGGCTACTTTAGATAAGTTGTAGTCATTGGTTAGGAGTGTGCCACTGATTTCTTGGGCGAAGCGTACCAACTTGGCATCCACTGTGGGAATATCGTCATAGTCAACTGCGTTGATCAGGATGCGATCGGGATAAGTTTCCTTAATGCGGTTGAGAATCTCAAGTCCTCGTCGTCCCCGCACCCGCTTTTGGTCTTTGCTAGCATCAGCAACTTGTTGCAGTTCTTGCAAGACAAACTGCGGTACGATAATTTGCCCTTCCAGAAAACCTGTTTCTAGCAGTGCTTCAATGCGACCATCGATAATGCAGCTAGTGTCTAAAACTTTGGTATTGGCAGGTTTTAGCGTCCCTTCCACTACCATCGATTCCACGGTGTTGGGGTTAATGAACCGCAATAAACCGCGCCCGTGGGTATCTGCCAAATTCATCCCAGTGACGGAAAGTATAATACTGCCAACAACTGCCACCAGCGGTTTAATAAATCCAAAATCCGTCGGTATAGGTAGCAAAAATAACGGTGCCAGCATTAAGTTCGCTAACAATAGCCCAATCACCAAACCAATGGCACGCGTTAAAATAACTTCGAGTGGCATTTCTCGGACTTGTGCCTCTAGACGACGATATGTCGTTTGGAAACTCAGCCCGATCGCACCACCAATAATGGCGGCAAAGACAGCAATAACTAAGCGTAAAGCTTCAAGATTCGTTACCCGGTCTAGGGTTCCATTAGGTAGCAGTTCAGTGCTGTAGAACCCTATTCCCGACGCTGCTAAGATAAATGAGAAAATAATAATGGCGTCAAGCATGGTTGTCTTGTTTTCCTGCAACTGTATTAACCGATAAAGTCAAGTATTTTTTATCTCATCGGTAAGATAAACTCATCAATATTGACTTACACTAAAGGTTTAGGCAGGCAATATCTGCAATTATTATAACTAAAGAGTTTTATCTTCATATTTTTCATTGTTTTGTCGTAAAACGATAAAGACTTATAAACAAACTACATATTTTCATTGTTTGTAATTCGCAGTTGGGTTAATTTAATTCTTCCTTAAAATGAGTCAAAAAGTTATTACTTCTGCAATTGCAAGTTCTGCTTATATACATATTCCCTTTTGCAGACGGCGGTGTTTTTATTGTGATTTCCCTGTGTCTGTTGTGGGCGATCGCTTGCGAGGCGAAACATCTGGTACTATTTCCCAATATGTTGAGGTGCTATGTCAAGAAATTGACATTACACCAGCTTTTGGTCAATCCTTGAAGACAATTTTCTTTGGTGGTGGTACTCCTTCGCTGCTATCAATAGAACAATTGCAACGTATTCTAGGAGCACTAGAGGGGCGTTTTGGTATTGCTCCTGGGGCAGAAATTTCAATGGAAATAGACCCAGGCACATTTGATTTAGCACATATAACAGGCTACCGTAGCTTAGGTGTCAACCGGGTAAGCTTTGGCGTACAAGCATTTCAGGAAGAATTGTTGCAAGTTGCTGGGCGATCGCACTCGGTTAAAGATATTTTTGCAGCTTTGGAATTAATCCACCAAGTCGAGATTCCCGAATTTAGTCTAGATCTAATTTCTGGGTTACCGCATCAGTCTTTAGGTCAATGGGAAGATTCTTTAAATAAAGCAGTGGCGATAAATCCTACTCACATATCTATATATGACCTTACCATTGAACCTGGGACAGCGTTTGGTCGTTACTACAAACCTGGTGACAATCCTTTACCGACGGATGAAACCACTGTCAAAATGTACCAGATGGCGCAGCAAGTTTTGACTGGTGCAGGTTATGAGCATTATGAAATTTCCAATTATGCACAGCCTGGTCATCAGTGTCAGCATAATCGGGTTTATTGGGAAAATCGCCCTTATTATGGCTTTGGTATGGGTGCAGCGAGTTATGTAGAAGGAAAACGCTTCACTCGTCCGCGTCAGACTAAGGAGTATTATCAGTGGGTGCAAGCTGGCGCTGTGATTGATTGTGAAGTGACTCCTCCAGAAGAAGTATTATTAGAAACTTTAATGTTGGGGTTGCGTTTGGCGGAGGGTGTGAGTTTGGCGGCGCTAGCAGAAAAGTTTGGGGAACAGAAGGTAGAAGAGATTTGCAGGTGTTTGCAACCTTATTTTGAAAAAGGTTGGGTGGAAGTTGTGGGGGGAAGGTTGCGTTTGAGTGATCCCCAAGGGTTTTTGTTTTCTAATGTAGTATTGGCGGAGTTATTTGAGAAGTTGGGGTAACGAGTTGCACTATAACAGGAAATTGAAAAGCATCAGCAGCAGATATAGGTAATAGATTAACTTTATAGTAAAGGCAACATTAACTATGACACTTAAAGAATTAGAAAAACAACTTCAGGCATTAAATCCAACTGAGAAAGCAGAGGCAATACAAATATTAACTAAAACCTTAAGCAACGGTTCGCTAGGAATTACCAAAACTCATGGCGTGTGTGGTGGTGATGCCTGTATTGCAAACACCCGTATTCCAGTCTGGTCGTTAGTGAACGATCGCCGTTTGGGTATGAGTGATGCTCGTATTTTAGAGGCATTTCCCCATCTTAGCGCCGCTGACTTAGTAAATGCTTGGGCTTATGCTGATGCAAACTTAGAAGAAATTGAACAAGCAATCCGAGAAAATGAGGAAGTAATGCTCTAAAATCTGGAATATTAAAAATTGGCACGTCTTTATACAGATGAAAACTTGCCATTACCAGTTGTAGAATTTCTACGTGTTTTTGGTCATGATGTATTAACCGCTATAAATGCAGGGAATGCAAATCTGAGGATTCCTGATGAAAATGTGTTAGCTTTCGCTGCGAGTAATGGGCGAGCAGTTTTGACGCGCAATCGCCGCGATTTTATTCGATTACATCGGTTACAAGCAAACCATGCTGGCATAATTAATTATCTGCACAGAAGACCCAGATTTTGAACGACTAGCAATTCGCATTGATCAGGCTATTTTTGAGGAAGAAAGCTTAAAAGGTAAATTGATTCGAGTCAATCGTCCAGCAGTATGAAAAAGATGCGACAGAAGATTAAGAACAAATTGATAATATTAAATAAAGTAAGGTTATTTCAAATTACAAAATGTCTAAAGAATTAAACGAAGTTAAGGAAGTTGCTAAACAACTCACACCCGACGAACAATTGCAGCTAATTGCCTATCTAACCCAAAGGCTGCAACATTGCGAAATTAAACGTAAACCAAGCCGCAACTTGATGGAATTCGCGGGAATAGCACCCAATCTCATGGGAGGAATGGATGCTCAAGAATATGTTAGACGCATACGGAGTGGAGAGCCTTTAGAGCCGGAAATTGAAGAAATGCAACCCAAGAAAGAAGAGTGAACATTACAGACAGTTTACAGGGTGTGAGGCGCTTGTTTCTGGATACTGCACCAGTTATTTACCTCGTTGAGCGACATCCAAAATACTTTGCACTTACGAGAGTGGTGTTTGAGTTACTTCAGCATACTTCGCTAATAGGTATTGCTTCACCTGTTACCTTAGCTGAGTGTCTAGTTCGTCCCTATAGTTTAGGACAAATAGAATTACAGCAAGATTTCATTGAGTTGATTACTGATAATGAAAACACTGAATTTGTGCCAATTGCTGACCAAAGCATAGCAATAGAAGCTGCTCAAATACGTGCTAGATACAACATAAAATTACCTGATGCTTTTCAAATTGCCGTAGCTTTAGCTACAGGCTGTGAAGCTTTTTTAACCAATGATGTTACATTCAAGCGCATTACCGAATTACCAGTATTGGTGCTAGATGACTTTAATAGTGCTAATACCAATTCTTTGTGAGGTTGCACATTATTTTGACCCCTACCAACCTCCCTTTACCAAGGCTACGGTATACACACAAGTTTTCTAAAGTTGCCAATACATCGACCTGTTATGCCAATACGTTGACCCGTTATGCCAATACGTTGACCCGTTATGCCAATACGTTGACCCGTTATGCCAATACATCGACCCGTTATGCCAATACATCGACCCGTTATGCCAATACATCGACCTGTTATGCCAATACGTTGACCCGTTATGCCAATACATCGACCTGTTATGCCAATACGTTGACCTGCAAAAATTCACTTACCCTACGTTACGCAGCAACTCTAAAAGACTTGTGTGTACACGGTAGCTTACCAAGGGGAGGTGTCGCAGGCGGTGGGGTTCTTTCTATGCGTCTTCATATGGAAATGGTATAGAACCCATTTGACATCTTATGAGGTTTTGAATTAAGGTACTCCTCAGCATCTAAAATCCAATGCTAATGGCGTATTCCAGCGACCTCACTGATACAGAATGGGAAATTTTTGAACCCTTATT